>ODAI011440778.1_pt1 | contig 29729 bp, 26 predicted proteins | sample 1539321 | NCBI WGS metagenome assembly ODAI01 (sample SAMN02144231, study PRJEB22623) | gut metagenome | biome: sheep rumen | host: Ovis aries | place: New Zealand
ACGATTGAAAAGCTCTTCCAGGAGGGCGTGATCAACAGGACCTCCAGGGATGCTTTCCACAACATCAGGCTTTACGGCAATAAGGCCGTGCATGAACAGGACAATGATCCTGAAGATGCACAGAAGGCATATTATCTGCTGAAGAATGAGGTCCGGACCTTTGCCTCCAGGAAGACGGTGAGTGTCGACAGGACGCCGGTCCGCATTGATACCGCGCCCGGACAGCGGAAAAGCTACGGAGACGTAGAAGTAAATCTGGGTTCCGGACGCAGTTCGTCCTACAGCACAGGTGAGGACGATCAGGAATCGGGAGTGGATGCTTCCTCGCTGAGGAGATCCGAAAGACGCAAAAGCAGCGGTGAGGGCCGTTCTTCGGGCGGACGAAGCTCCCAGGCGCGCAGCGCGCAGGGAAGACCCGAAAGGAGACCGTCCCAGAGTCCTGCCGGAAGAAGACCGGAGAGAAGGCGCACAAGGTCTGATGCAGGAGAGAGCAGAGGCGGATTTTCGATCTATGATCTTCTGAGGATCCTGATCCCGGTAATCATCGTAATCCTTCTGATCATTATCATCCGGAGCTTCCTGCCGACCAAAAAACCGGCAGAAACGACTACGGCTGCGCCTGCAGAGACTGCCATCGTGCAGGAGACACCTGCTGAGACCACGGTTCCGCCGACAACCGAAGCGGAGACCGAGCCGGCAGTACAGGAGTACAGGATCAAGGGCAACGGCGTCAACATCAGATTTGCCGATAACCAGAACCGTGTCTATACACAGCTTTCCAACGGCACGGTGATCGGAACGGTAACGCCGATCGACGGATCCGATTTTGTCCAGTTCACGCTTGACGGTGTCAATGTAGTCGTCAATAAGAATTATATCGAGCCGGTTCAGTAAAAGACAATCAATAATATTTGCCAGAGGTTCTCGTTATTCGCAGACCTCTGGCACTTTTTTTTGCAGTTGCATGACTTTCATGCTATACTATGCTTTCGGTATGAAACAGGTTGATTTTGAAAACGGCTCTATCGCCGTAAATATTGCCCAGACTGCATTTCCGATGTTTGTGGCGCAGGTGCTGAACCTGCTCTACAGCATTGTAGACCGCATCTATATCGGCCGGATCCCCGGAGAAGGCACTGCCGCGCTCGGCGGGATCGGGCTCTGTTTTCCCGTGATTATGCTGATCACGGCATTTACCAACCTGTACGGAAGCGGAGGCGCGCCGCTGTTTGCGATTGCACGGGGCAGAAAAGACCGTAAAAGGGCAGAGCAGATCATCAATACATCCTTCCGGCTGGAAATGCTGACGGGATTTGCGCTGATCCTGATCTTTTTTATTTTCGGACGTCCGATCCTGTATCTGTTCGGCGCTTCGCAGGATTCGATCCTTTATGCGCTGCCATATCTGCAGGTCTATATCTGGGGCACCGTATTTGTCATGATCGCAACGGGCATGAACCCGTTTATCAACGCGCAGGGCTTTCCGCGCATCGGCATGCTTACGGTCACGATCGGCGCCCTGAGCAATATTATCCTGGATCCTGTCTTCATTTTTATACTGGGCATGGGCGTCAGGGGTGCCGCACTTGCTACGGTGATTTCCCAGGCTCTGTCTGCAGTTTTTGTGCTGCGTTTTCTGTTCGGCAGACGATCGGCTGCGGAATACAGGCTCAGTTTAAGCACACATACCCTTCTGCCGGATCCGGGCATCTCTGTCAGCATCGTCAGCTTAGGGCTTTCCGCATTTGTCATGCAGTTCACAAACGGCCTTGTGACGGCTGTCTGCAATCATGTACTGATGGGAACCGGCGGAGATCTTTATGTCTCGGTCATGACGATCATCTCTTCCCTGCGCCAGGTACTTGAGGTGCCGGCATTTGCAATTGTCGAAGGCGCATCTCCGATTATCAGTTATAATTACGGTGCTGAAAAGCCGCAGCGCGTACGGCAGAGTATTTTTATGATGTCGCTTGTTTCAGGTATCTATACCCTGATCGGCTGGATCCTGGTAGAGACGATCCCGGTCCCGCTGCTTTCGATCTTTACATCCGATCAAAGCCTGATCGGCGCTGCGCTGCCCTCCATGCATCTGTACTTCTTTGCCTTTGTATTTATGGCGCTGCAGCACAGCGCACAAACGACCTTTAAGGCACTTGGAAAGAAAAAGAAGGCTATCTTTTTCTCACTGTTCCGGAAGGTGGTCATTGTCGTACCGCTTACGATCCTTCTGCCCGGTCTTTTCGGTCTGGGTATGAAGGGCGTTTTCCTGGCGGAGCCAATCTCAAATGTAATCGGAGGTACGGCATCCTTTACGACTATGCTGCTGACGGTGCTGCCTGAGCTCAGACGCATGGAAGCTTCGCGGGCAGTACAGGTACAGCCCTGAACAGTGACTAAACCGGGACTCAAACCAGAGGATTTGATTTATGAAAAGTAATAAACTGCATGTCTTATTTCTGCTGATCTGCGCCTTTTTCTGGGGCACGACCTTTGCAGCCCAAAGTATCGGAGCCGGCTATGTGCAGGCATACACTTATCTGGCCGGCCGCAGCTGGATCGCAGTTATAATCCTGACTCCGGTTATTTCCCTGATCGATGCCATGACGGAGGAACAGGGAAAGTACAGCCGCAGGCCGAGAAATGCCTGGCAGCGGAAATACCTGCTGGCAGCAGGCTTTATCTGCGGCACCTGTCTTTGCCTCGCCAGCTGGGCACAGCAGGCCGGAATGGCTTATACGACCGCCAGCAAGGCCAGCTTCCTGACTGCGCTTTATGTCGTGCTGGTGCCTCTGTTCAGCATTTTTCTGAAGAGGCAGCCACCGGTGCAGATCTGGATCTGCGTACTGATTTCCCTGATCGGCATGCTTCTGCTGTGCGTTGGAAAAAGTCTGCTGGGCGGCCAGACTCTGGAGATAGAAAAAGGAGATGCCCTTGTGATCCTGAGCGCGCTGCTCTTTACGATCCAGGTCCTTTGCGTGGCGCATTTTGTGCCGATGGTGGACCCCGTCCGCCTGAGTCGTGTGCAGTTTGCTGTCGTCGCTGTGGAATCGACGGTCCTGATGTTTGTATTCGAGCAGCCGTCACTTGAAATGATACGGCTTGCTCTGCCTGCGATCCTTTATGCGGGTATTTTCTCAAGCGGAGTGGCATATACGCTGCAGATCGTGGGACAGGAGGGCGTCAATCCGACGCTGGCGAGCCTTATTATGAGTCTGGAGAGTGTTTTCGGTGCGCTTTCCGGCTGGATCGTGCTCGGAGAGCGTATGCTTCCGGTGGAACTGCTCGGCGCTGTTCTGATGTTTGCGGCAGTGATCATTGCACAGGTGCCGCTTCCGGCAGCGGGGAGAAAGGCGGAAGAGAAGCTGCCGCAATGAATATTATAATATAGGCTGCGCGCTGCTCCGTGCTTCGCATTTCTGCAGCATAACTGTCGTGACAATAAGCAGGCATGGCTCCGTGCTTCGCACTCCCGCCATACCGCACTGAATATTCGCAACTCGCCGCGCTCGCTTCGCATCGTACGGCTTTATTGCTCATATTCATTGCTTTCGGAAACTTGAAAAAATAAAATAGGCTGCGCGCTGCTCCGTGCTTCGCACTCCCACAGCGCTCACAAGTATTCGCAAATCGTCGGGCTCATTCCGCCCGACTTTTTTGCTCATACTTGTTGCCCGTCCAAATGTCTGCAGTCCGATGCAGGCAAGCCTGCCTCGTCTGCCGCCATTCGTCCGGAGCCTATTGTTTATAAATTTTTTATTTGACCTTTTCCGCTTTGCGGTTTATGATGAAGACACTTCAGGACACGTTCGTTGTCCGATTTTCTTACCCCGGTCTGCGGGGTTCCGATTCATCGCGTTTCTGCGTTTGATTCATTTTTAATTTATCGTTTGGCAGGTCTTGAATATGAATATCTGTCTTTATTTCCGAACTCTTGTTTTATTATGCGTTCTTGCTGTTGCTGCAGTGACGGATACGGTATCCCATAAAATCTGCAACCGTCTGACCGCAACAGGCTTTCTGTTTATTCTGCTGTCTTATCTTGTCGGACGCCCTGAGGCGGATCCGGTTGCAGTCGGATACGGACTCATGTTTATCTTTACGCTGATCCTGTTTTTTGTGCTGCGGATGTTAGGCGGGGCGGATGTCAAGCTGTATATGCTGATCCTGTTCGCATTTCCGAACCGGCAGGGGCTGAATGTCATGATCCTTTCGGTTCTGCTGTGTGCAGTATGGCCGTTCCTCCAGGCGGCAGGCGGGATCGCGGCTGGCGGCAGAATTTCCGGAGCGCTTATCTATGCCAGGCAGCCGATCCCGATGGGACTCTTTATCTTTGCGGCTTCCTGCCTGACATTGCTCGCTTAGGGAAGGCCGGGCATGAAATGATAATCAGCAGAACAAACGGGTAATTCATAATGCCCGATACAAAAAGAAAAGAACCGGTGTGCTGTCATGAAACGGCAGACGGGGAAAGGATAGAAAAATATGGAAAAAATTATGGCAGTGCTGACAGGGGAGAAAAAATATGCGGAGCGCCTCTGCAGCTATTGCAACAGAAACAAAAAGCTGATTTTCACGGCGGTTCCGTTTGATGATCCGGCAGAGTATACCGAATTCTGCAAAAAGCACAAGGTAGAGCTGCTGCTCGCCGACAGCCGCTTTCTCAAGGGAAACGGAAGTGCATATGAAACCTCCGGCAAAAGTGAACTCAAGGCAGGCAAAATCATTTCGCTGGAAGAGGGCTTTTCTTTTGAACGGGCCGTGTCGGATTCCGCCGGCAGCATCAGGGCGGCCGACTGTATTAATAAATATCAGCCTGCAGAGACGCTGCTGAGGGAGATCATGACAAGCTGCAGCGATATGGAGCTCCTCGCGGCATCAGAGGCGGTCGGGCGACCGGTACGGATCATTGGCATTTACAGCCCTGTCAGCCGGTGCGGCAAGACGACTTTTGCGCTGACCCTCTGCAGGATCCTGTCAAAGAAGCAGAAAACGCTTTATTTATCGCTGGAGGAGTTTTCCAATCTGGAGAATCTGACAGGTGAAAGCTTCACGGTCTGCCTTTCGGACGCGCTTTACCACATGAAACAGGGATCGCTGACAGGGCAGAAGATCTATTCGATGGTCTACAGCTGGAACGGAGTGGATTTCATTCCGCCGATACGGTTTGCAGATGACCGCAATGCCGTCAGCGGTGAAGATTATGTCCGCCTGATCCATGAAATCCTGAAGAATACCGAATATGAAAACATCATAGTAGATATGAACCGCTTTGCCGACGAGGCTTCGGAGATCCTGGATATCTGCACGACCATCTACATGCCCGTCCTCGAAAATGATACCGACCGCATGAAGACAGAGCACTTTATACGCTATCTGAACGGCTCTGAACGGAATGACCTGAGTCAGAAAATCATTATGATCCGGACGCCGGAGCCGGAGCCGTTCCGGGGAAAGGCAGCATGGCTGGACTCGCTGCTGTACGGAAAAATGGGAGACCTGATCCGGAATTTGAAGGAAGGCTGAGACCTGTCACAGCCGGATACGGAAAGGGCTGAAGCAGGAAGAAGGGAGGCAGGACATTGGAAATAGAACAGAAATGGTATTCCGAAATCAGGGAGCAGATACTGAGGGATATCAGCGCAAGCAATCATCTGCAGGACAGGGAACTGATCGAAAACATTGACATGGTCCTGGACCGGAAGTCTGCAGAATACAATATCGGCCTGAAGGAGAAGCTGGACCTGAAAAACAGGCTGTTCAACAGCTTCCGCAAGCTGGACGTACTGCAGGAACTGCTGGACGACAGATCTGTTACGGAAATCATGATCAACAGTCCGGAGGAAATATTTATCGAGATCAACAACAGGATCCGCAGATGGAATGTTTCCTTCGAGGATCAGGAAAGACTGGAGGACATTATCCAGCAGATCGTTTCGAGAATTAACAGGAGGGTCAACACATCCTCCCCGATTGCGGACGCCAGGCTGCCGGACGGATCCAGAGTGCATATCGTACTGCCACCGATCGCGCTGAAGGGACCGACCATAACGATCCGAAAGTTTCCGGAACCGATCGACATGAAAAAAATGATCCAGAGCGGCACGATCAGCTATGAGGCGGCGGACTTTCTGAAAGCACTGGTGCGTACCGGTTATAACATTTTCATTTCAGGCGGTACCAGCTCCGGAAAATCGACATTTCTCAATGCTCTGACCCAGTTTATTCCGGAGGATGAACGCGTGATCACGATTGAGGATTCTGCGGAGCTGCAGATCAGGCACGTCAGCAATCTGGTCAGCCTGGAAACCAGGGATGCCAATGCGGAGGGTGAGGGAGAGATCAATATGTCAATGCTGATCAAGGCTTCCCTGCGCATGCGGCCTGACCGGATCATTGTCGGCGAGGTCCGCGGCGCGGAGGCAATGGATATGCTCAGCGCGATGAATACCGGCCATGACGGATCTTTGTCTACGGGGCATGCAAACTCCACACAGGACATGCTGACAAGAATTGAGAGCATGGTTTTAATGGCGGTGGATATACCGCTGCCGGCAATCAAGAATCAGATTGCTGCAGGACTTGATATACTGGTGCATTTACAGAGGATGAGGGACCACAGCAGACGCGTCATGGAAATATCGGAGATCAAAGGAGTAGAAGATGGGGAAATCAGGCTTAACCGCATTTTTTCATTCAATCATGAAATGGAAAGACTCGAGCGCTGCGGCTCGCTTCTCCATACGGAAAAACTCGAAATCGCAGGCTGGAAGGGCGGCGGATTACAGGGTTTATGAGCTGAGCATGAAGGATTATGCAAGAGAAGGGTTTACCGGACTTGTGCTGTGTGCGGCGGCAGCTTTTACATTCTACAGGAGTATGACTGTTTTTCTCTTTCTTGTGCCGGCGGCGCTGTTCGGGTTTCCCCGGCTTCGAAAAAGACATTTGAGAAATCAGAGACTGTGGGAGCTTACGCTGCAGTTCAAGGAAGCGATCTGGATCGTCAGCGGGTTTTTAAGCGCCGGTATTTCCGTTGAAAATGCTTTTGGAATGGCGGTTCCTGAGCTGATCAGACTCTATGGGGAGGACGCCATGATCGTGGAGGAATTCCGCCTGATCACGAGGGGGCTGGCGCTGAATAAGCCGATCGAGCCGATGCTGCAGGACTTTGCCCGGAGAAGCGGCCTGCAGGATATCAGGAATTTTACCGAAGTGTTTTCCATTGCAAAAAGAAGCGGCGGGAGCCTGAAGGATATTATCGAGAGAACAGGCAGGATCATCCGGGATAAGACGGCAGTCACGGAGGAAATCCGGAACATGACGGCTTCCAGAAGATACGAGCAGAACATCATGAATGTGCTGCCATTCGGGATCATTCTTTACATAAATATGACCTCCAACGGGTTTCTGAATGTCATGTATGAAAGACCGGCAGGGCGTCTGATCATGACCGTCTGCCTGGCACTGGTTATTCTGTCATACTGGCTGTCCCAGCGGATCCTGGATATCAAAGTGTAGGGATGACGGAAAGACAGACCGTATAGAGACCGCAATCAGACAGCAAAAGGAGAAGCCGGGATCAGAACGGCAGACGTGTGAAAAGGGAGCAGCATGATAAAGGAGCTGAAGGCAAAACTGAAAAGAATCTCCAGAGAGCAGGTGCTGGCAATGCTGGCTGCGCTGATCCTTGCAGGAACCTCTTATCTGGTTTCTTCAAACCAGTCGTTCCTGAAGCAGGGAAACCGGATCGAGCGCGGAGACCCCGGAAGTGTGCAAAAGCAGTATGAGCTGCGCGTAAAAGGAATTACGGACGGGACGGAAACCATGAACGTCAGGGTTTCGGCAAGACAGTTCACGGATGAAGAGGCTGTGCAGGAAATGGAAATGCTTGCAGAAGAGCTGTCCATGCACATTTGCGGAGAAAACGAGGACCTGGACCATGTGCTGAAGGATCTGACACTGAGAAAAACGATCCCGGGACATGAGGGCGTCAGACTCAGCTGGTTTCCCGCTGATCCGGGACTGATTTCATATGAAGGGGAAGTCAGCAATCTGGAGCTTGCGGGGCCGGCGGAGACCATTCTGAATGTTGTTATGAAAGCAGGAAACCGGAGAATGGAGTACGCGCTTCCCGTTACGGTCCTCCCGGCAGTACTGGATTCGGAAGCGGATCTTATGGAAAAGCTGGTGCTGGAACTTCAGTCTGCGGACGAAGCACAGCTGCATGACGGCACCCTGAAGCTTCCGCAGGAGCTGGCAGGCCGGGAGATCCGGTATGCGGTACCTCCCAATACAGGGTGGATCAGGATCCTGGCAATCGGAGTGCTGGCGTTTGCCCTGCTTGGACTCAAACCCGAGCAGGACAGACGGCAGCAGATGAGAAAGCGTGAGACAGAGCTGCTTCTCGATTATTCGGATGTAATTTCGAAGCTGGTGATCTATATGGGCGCAGGACTCACGGTCAAGAATGCATGGATCAGGATCACTGACCGTTATCAGGAGTCGGATGCCGGAAAAGAACCGAGGATCGTTTATGAGGAAATGTCAAAAACCAGCAGGGAACTCAGGAAAGGAGTCCCGGAGAGCAAGGCATTTGCGGATTTTGCCGGAAGATGTTCCGTGAATTGTTATCTGAAGATGGTGTCCCTGCTTGAACAGAGCAGGAAGACGGGGGATGCAAGAGCTGAAAATGCACTGCTGCTTGCAGCTCAGGAATCCTTCGAGCAGAGGAAAAATATAGCCAGGAGGCTGGGCGAGGAAGCCGGGACCAAGCTGATGCTTCCGCTGGTCATTTCTCTGATCACGGTCATGATCATTGTGGCTGTACCGGCCATGATGACGCTGGCCTAGGCGGAACCAAGGCAGAAAAGAAATGAAGGAAAAGGAGAAATCAGATGAAGGGTACATTTGTTTACTGGAACATAATGGCAAGAAATGCGGCTGCAAGGATCGCAATGGAACTCCGCCGCTTTGCGGATGATGAGGAAGGAGTGGGCGTTATCGAGGTCGTGCTGATTCTGGTGGTGCTGATCGGGCTGGTGGCCGTGTTTAAAACGCAGATCAACGAACTCCTGACAAAAATATTCAGCAGTATCAGCTCCATGTCCGACGATATTTTATGAGCGGGCCAGGGCAAAGAGACTGCGGGCTGGAAGGAGCGGTCACCGTCTTTTTCGCATTGATCACTGTGATGATAACGGCCTTACTGCTGATGGTGCTTGAATCTGCAAGAACGGAGGGCGCAAGGCTTTACATGACGATCGCGGCAAATTCAGCGGTGGATTCCCTGTTTTCGCAGTATCACCGCAAGCTTTGGGAGGAGTACCGGCTGCTCGGACTGGAGCACTATGCCTATGATCAGATCTCAGATGAAATGAGCGGTTTCCTGAAGCCCTATTTTGAGGCAAAGAACTGGTTCCCGATGAAGCTTGACAGTGTGGATGTGGAAGACCTCAGACTGCTCACGGAGGATGAGGCGGAATATTATGAAAAAGAAGTGCTTGATTATATGAAGTTCGGCATCGCCGCTTCGGTCTGGGACCTTCTGGAGGCCGAGAAGTATACGGATGGCGTGAAGGAAGGAAATTCCGTAAACAGTCTGTCGGATATTTATGATGATCACACAAAAGAGGCAGTTCGGCTGGAGGAGGCTATCGGAAAGATCGGGGAATGCCTTGAGGAAATTGAAGGACATCGCAGCAGCGCCGAGAGCGCGCTGGCATCCTGCAGCGGAGAAGGATTTATATCCGAGGCGAGAGCGATGCAGACCTCTCTCGGAAAAATTCCGGGACTCGTCAGCGATTATCTGCGCAAGGCCGAAAAGATGCAGAAGGGGCTGGAGGAATCACGTATAAAGCTGGATGCGGAAAAAGCAAAGGGCGATCTGTCCGAGGAGACCTGGAGCATGCTGAATGAGGATATTTCGGAATACGAAAGCTATGTGTCCGAAGATGGAGCGCGCAGGCAGGAAATCGAAGGCTTCAGCGGCAGGGCCGAAGGCATCAGCGGATATCTGGACGGCCTGATCGCTGAGGCGGAGGACATTATTGAATATATCCAGAACTGGGAACCGTCAGAGGATGAGGAGGGAGAAGAGGAAGAGCTTGATATAGAGGCTCTCTGGGAACCTGTCAGGACAGCATTTGCCTCCTGTGACCGGATTCAGATGGGATCGCGTTACGGAGTAGAAGATAAGGAAACGGAACAAAAGCTGGAGGATATTCAGACCCTGCTCAAAGGCAGCTTTCTGAATCTGGTCCTTCCTCCCGGGGCCACAGTCAGTACAGATGTGCTGGATATGGGCGACAGGCCTTCCGTGTTCTGCTGCCCCGATGGTGCTGACGGACGGGCAGATGCTGCGGACAGGCTGTTTCTGACCGAATATGTGGTCGGTGTGACGGATTACTTCGGACGAGGCTCCTTTGATGCCGGTACAAAGCAGACCGGGAGCGGGGCGCTGGAGACGGAATATGTCATATTCGGGAAGGAAACGGATACCGATAATCTGTCTGAAACCGTTAAAACACTGATTGAAATCAGGACGGGGCTGAATTTGGCTTACCTGTATACGGACAACACCAAAAGGCAGGAGGCGAGGACCCTTGCGCTTGCGATTACAGGAGCCTTCGGATTGACACCGCTGGTAACGGTCGTGACCTTCTTTGTCTTAAGTGTCTGGGCGCTGGGTCAGGCGGTATGCGACGTCAGGGACCTGCTTTCGGGAGGCAGGGTTCCCTTTATCCACGACAGGGAGTCGTTTTATCTTTCCCTGTCCGGATTATTGGAATTCGCTTCCGGCAATCTGGCGGGAAGGCCCGGATCAGACAGAGGACTGCGCTACAGGGATTATCTGAGGATACTGCTGTTTTTCGGACAGGATACCTCACAGGACTACCGGTGCATGGATGTAATCCAGATGAATCTGCGGAAGACGCAGAAGGATTTTCAGATGAACAGGCTGATTTATTCCCTTGAGGCGGATGTACATGTTTCGGCAGCTCATTTATTTACGGCTCAGGGAATCGTGAAAAACCAGGGGATCGATACCGGCGGTACCTATAACATGAGTACGGCAACGGCCTATAGTTATTAATCAACGGGGAAAGGAGGAGAAGTGTGTGCGGAATGCTCGGAATCCATTTTTATCCATCAATACAGAACCCTATCACCAATTCAACAAAGTCATTTTGAACCATTATTCTTTTAGAAAGGAAACAGACCGGACAGAACAATCACGCAGTAAGAAAGCAATTGAACCCACTTCTTCAATTCAAAGTGTTCTGAGCAGTCTCCGCACACACTTCTCCTCCTTTCCGCTGTATGCGGGAATAACGCTGGAAACGGCAATCGTGCTGCCATTATTTCTGTTCATGATGTTCATCATGATGTATCCCCTGAAAATCATGGAGGCGGAACGGAAGCTGCAGAATACGATGGAAACGGTCGGCAAGCGCCTGGCGTCAGCGGAGTATATACAGTCAGTCGGAGAGGGATTTCTCAGTGAAGACGGCAAATATACGGATCTGATCATGTCTGCAGCGGACGGCGCTGAAGAGGCCGGCTCGCTGGCGGTGATCCTGGCAGCGGCGGCAGGAGGTCCGTTTCGCGATCTTATGTTCAGCAGCGATACAGCTGTGTTTTCTGAGGCTGAAGAAGCTGATTCCGATATGTTTTATGCGAAGCTTGAATATGAGCCGGAGCTGCCTTTTCTGGGATACGATTTAAACGCCGGCCGCAAGAGCCTGGTCGTAAACCGCAGGGCGTGGGTCGGCTCGGAGGGCGGCAGAGGACGAAGCAAATACGGGGATGAAATCGAGGGAGAGGAAGCAGAGGAGGACCGGACGGTTTACCTTGGCAAGACCGCCACAGTCTATCATGTGGATCCGAAATGCCATTATCTGAGCAATGTGCTGGAAACTGCAGATGCTGCGGCTGTTTCCGGAATGAGAAATGAAAGCGGCGGAAAATACCACGCCTGCCCGTCGTGCAAACCAGGGAACAGCGGTACCGTTTTTTATTTTGCAAACGGCAGTGCATATCATTCTTCTCCGGACTGTAAAGCCATTACAGCTTATGCGAGAGCTGTTCCCCTGAGTGAGGTGGAAGGAATGCGCGTCTGCTCTTACTGCGGAAAATCTCATTCGTAGCACCGGAAAGGACTTATTATGATTATTTTGAGAGGATTATTCGTCCTGGTTTATGCGGCAGTCTCTGCCGTGGAGGATATCAAATACAGAAAAATCAGTTCAGGCTGCGCTCTCCTTTTCTGCGGAATCGGTCTGCTGCTTTGCGTTTTGGGCAGGAGGCCGGTTCCGGAGATCTTGCCGGCAGCGCTCCCGGGCCTTAGTCTGCTGCTGATTTCAAAATTAAGCGGCGGCTGTGTCGGAACCGGAGATGCGGTTTTTCTTCTTGTATGTGCACTGTATCTGGGGAAGGAAAGCTTAACAGCCGCAGCAGCGGCAGCTTTTATATGCTGCGGGGCAGCAGCGCTCGGCATAATTGCAGCCGGAATGATCTGCGGCAATTCGGTTCGTACCGGAAAACAGGGACTGCCTTATATTGCTTTTATTTTTCTTCCGCTTCTTGCGGCTGCTGCACATCTTATGATCACAGGAGACGGATAGTAAAGAATGGACAGGAAGGTGCGCAAGAGGATGAAATCAGATAATAAAGGAGAGGCATTGCGGATGAGTGTGAATGGAATCAGAAAATGGAAGCGCAAAAGTTACAGGAATCAGATTCCGGATCTTGCAGCAAGCTTCACTATCGAAGCGGCACTCGTTATGCCTGTCGTCCTGTTTTCCGTACTGCTTCTTATCATGGCGGCTTTTGAACTGCACGATATCGTGATCGGAAATCTGACTGTGAACGAAGCAGCAGAGCTGTACGGGCATCTGCCCGAAAACGGGGACAGAGAAAGAATCGAACAATACGGGAATGAACGGCTGAAAACCGTATTATCCGATATCGGGTATACAATGAAAATCGAGGAATACCGTGACGGAAGCCGTGTAGAGCTGGAATTTGCCGACGGGCAGAGAGAATTTGAAGACAGCGGAAGCAGGCCCGAAAAGATGATGCGGGCCATGACACTGCTGGATGCATTTACAGAAGATTAATACAGGAAAAAAAATGATGAATATCTGGATCGAAAACGAATCAGCGGGAAAATTTCTATATGTAGAAAGAAGTTCTGAAAATACGGATTTTGAAAACGGGATGCTGAAATCCATGACGGCAGAGTGCATTTTGTATCCTGCAATTGTGTTTAAAAATGGAAAAAGCTGTTTTGAATGCAATATCAGCGGCCTTGTGCCGTTCAGGGATCATATGGAAAGACACCGTTTCAGCGCGGAAGACCTTTCTTCAGTCCTGATTCAGATCGGCGGCGCTGTTAACGTCATGAAAAACTATCTGCTTTCTGAGGACAGTCTCCTGCTTGAGTCAGAAAATATCTATACGGACGAAAAGGGACACGATTTGAAATTCTGCGTCCTGCCGGGAAATGAAAAGAATTTTGAAGCCGGACTTAAAAAGCTGATTACAGAGCTTCTGAAGCATGTGGATACGGAAAGCTTTGAGGCGCTGAGACTTGGCTTCAGACTGTTTCAGGCTGCGTCGGAACCGGATTACAGGCTGCATGATCTCCTTGAAAAGATCACCGGCTACCGTTCGGCAGAGCTTGCAGTAAATGAAGCCGGCCGGAAGGCGGACACAGCGGCAGTATTCAGAGAGCCTGTTACGCCGGGTGCTCCGGCTGCAGCTGCTGACAGTGTGTTTGGGCTTCCGGCAGGACAGCGTCTTTTTGGACAGGCGGAGCAGCGGCCTATACAGGAAAGTCAGATGGAGCAGGCTGCTGCAGAGCGCTTCCGCAGAGATCCGGAAGAATCTGCAGCGTGGCCGGATCCCGCAGGATATGCCGGCCCCGATCAGGAGGAGCCGAACGGCGATCCCGAGGACGCTGAAAAAGAGAGCATATTTACGACTGTTCGCGGCTGGCTGATTTCCCAGGCAATCCTGTGTGCCGGTGCAGGAGCGGTATATTTGCTGAAAGGGGCTTCCCTCACCCGGAAAATGCTTCCGTTTTACCTGATTTTTGCGCTCTGTGTGACACTCTATTATGTCGTCGAGGCGGTTCTGAGAAGAAAAAAAGACCAGGCAGCAGAAAAATTGTAATACATTTAAATTACAAACATATCTTAAATAAAGTCAAAGAGTGTTACAAAATAAAAGCTGAATGTATTGCATGGAGAAATGAAGGTCTTTATAATAATAATACTCTTGTTTTTTTACATTTAGGAATCATTCTGTCCGATTGATTTCAGCAAGATTAGCCACGGGAATGGAAAAAGCGAGGTATGAACAGGGTGAAAGTTTCGATGAATGAACTTAGCGGGGAATTATCTGTTCAGGAATTGTCAGAATTGGAAGAGGCAGAAAAAAAACAGATTCATTTTGATGATGACAGTCCTGAAATGACTGCTGAAATGTTAAGGCAGTTTAAGCGAATGAGCGGAAAAAGCGACGATCCGAAGCACATAGTTTCACTGAGGGTATCAGCAGAAACTATGGAGATCGCAAAAGCTTACGGAAAAGGATATACCGCTTTTTTGAGCAGATTGCTGAACGAAGCGATAAAAGACAAAGAACTGGTAAAAAAATGTATCTGATCATGCCTGTAAAAAGCGGACACAAGTAAGAGGACTGATATGATATCATATGAATCCATACTGGAGTTTTGGAAACAGAAGAAGATCACAACGGATGCGCAGCTGGCGGAAATCATGAATGGCAGTAGTATTTCGTATGCCTATCATTCCGGGAAAATCGAGAACGACAATATTACCTATCATGATACAAGGGAAATATTTGAACATGACGGGGTCGTTTCTTATACCGGGGATTTAAAAACACTGTTTGAAATACGAAATGCAAAACAGGCCTATGAACTGTTTCTGGATTGCTTCCGGGACAGGAAACCGTTGGATGAGGCACTTTTGAAGCAGTTTCAGCTGAAGCTGACAGAAAACACTTATGATGAACGCCGCTGGAAATTAGGAGAGCGGCCGGGAGAGTATAAGCTGCATGATTATGTGACCGGTGTCAATGAGATCGGTGCCCTGCCTGAAGATGTGCATGAGGAAATCCTGGACCTGCTGACAGAGATTGGGAGTGTTCCGTCAGAGAAAACTCTGACCGGTGCAGCTTTCTTTCATGCAAAGTTTGAAAACATCCATCCATTTGCGGATGGGAACGGAAGAACCGGCAGACTTGCAATGAATTATTATCTGGTTCTCAATAATCATCCTCCGATCACGATTCATGAAGAAGACAGAAAACAGTATTATACGGCTCTGGAGCAGTTTGACAGAGACCTGAAACTGGACGCACTCAAAACGTTTTTAAGAGAGCAAACGGTCAAAACCTGGGAAAAGCATGCCGGCAGAGTGAAATGAACGAAGAAAAAGAATTTGATATCCATATCTGGGATGCGGCAGCTCCGGACGGTGATTATGCAGAAGCCGGACTGATGAAACTTCTGACGATTGCGGAAGAGAAGTATCATTATATCCCCGCGGCAGCAATCGAACTCCTTTCCAAAATTTCTTGGGTATTAAAGGTCGCGACCTATTTTTGGGGTCAATGTCAAATTGGAACCTATGATGTGGATCATAACAATCATATATGAATGAGTCGAATAAAAAAACGGTTCGTGCCAGGAGCAAGAATCGTTTTTTTTATTCTTATATTGAGAAAACTTATCAACGGGGGGATTAGAGGAGTTTATGAAAACTCATTTTCCAAAATGTCTTTTTTCCTCGCCCTCGCATACTAAGCCCCGGATCATCAGTCCTTCATACTCAGTGCGATCCGCTGCTTTTTGAGATCCACGCTGATGATCTTTACCTTCACGATATCCCCGACGGAGACCACCTCCATCGGGTTCTTAATATACTTGTCTGTCATCCGTGAGATATGTACGAGCCCGTCCTGATGGACGCCGATATCCACGAAAGCGCCGAAATCAACGATATTGCGGACGGTTCCCTGCAGGACCATACCTTCCTTTAAGTCCTCCATGCTGAGGACATCGGATTTGAGCACAGGCTTCGGCATTTCCTCTCTGGGATCGCGTCCCGGCTTTTCCAGCTCCTTCAGGATATCCTGAAGCGTCGGTTCACCGACTCCGAGCTCTGCGGCCAGCTGTTTCAGCTTACCGGCTTTTTTCGTGATCCCTTCCAGACCGCCTCCGGAAATGTCTCCTGCCGCGTATCCGAGCTTTGCAAGCAGTGCCTCCGCGAACTTGTAGGATTCCGGATGCACCGCCGTCATATCCAGGGGATCAGAGCCTCCGCGGATCCGCAGGAAACCGGCGCACTGTTCAAATGCCTTCGGCCCGAGCTTCGGAACCTTAAGCAGCTCCTTCCGGCTCCGGAAGCGCCCGTTGGCCTCGCGGTAGCTGACAATATTTTTCGCCAGCGTTTTATTGATGCCCGAAACATAAGCCAGCAGAGGAGCCGAAGCAGTATTTAAGTCTACGCCTACCTTGTTGACGCAGTCCTCGATCACGGCACCGAGAGACTCCGCCAGCTTTTTCTGATCCATATCATGCTGGTACTGGCCGACGCCGATCGCCTTGGGATCCATCTTGACAAGCTCCGCCAGCGGATCCTGGAGACGCCGTGCCATGGAAGCGGAGGATCTCTGTCCCACATCAAATTCTGGAAATTCTTCGGTGCCGAGCTCTGACGCGGAATATACACTTGCACCGGCCTCATTGACGATGACATACTTCAGGGAATGCCCTGCATTTCGGCTGCCCTCGGAACCTGCTGCACCGCTGTGTTTTTCCGTCTCCAGCTCGCGGATCAGATCACAGATCACCTGCTCGGATTCTCTGCTGGCAGTGCCGTTTCCCAGGGAAATGACATCGACCCCGTACTTATTGATTAATTTTTTCAGAACCCTTTTGGATTCTTCGATCTTATTATGCGGAGCGGTCGGATAGATCACGGCAGTATCGAGGATCTTTCCGGTCGGATCCGCGACCGCCAGCTTGCAGCCGGTACGGAAGGCCGGATCCCAGCCGAGGACTGTGACGCCTTCGATCGGCGGCTGCATCAGAAGCTGCTCCAGATTTTTGCCGAACATCTTCATGGCCCCCTCTTCCGCGCGCTCCGTCAGATCATTCCGCAGCTCCCGCTCCACGGAAGGGGCAATCAGCCGCTTCAGACTGTCTGCGATCGCAGCCTTCAGAACCAGTTCCGTCTCGGGATCCTTCTTTCGGATGAGATCCCGTTCGAGCGCGGCAGTAATGGAATCCAGAGGCATTTCCAGCTTCACGCCCAGTATCCCCGAGGCCTCTCCGCGGTTAACGGCAAGGATCCGGTGTCCCGGGATCTTTCGGATGCCTTCCTCATAATCATAGTATGCTTCGAAAGTCCCCTTTTCATCCAGCCCGCGTGCTTCTTCATTTTTCAGGGAGGCATGCAGCACGCTGTGCCCGGCGCAGGCCTTTCGGATCGCCGAACGGTAATCCGCATTATCGGAAATGTCTTCGGCAATAATATCCTGTGCACCGGCAATGGCCTCCTCCGCGGACAGCACATTTTTCTCGGGGGCAGTATCATCGCTGCAAATGTAGCCGGCGGCAATTTCGTAAAGCTTCCCGTCAGTGCTCTGGCTCCGGATCAGGTCTGCCAGCGGACGGAGGCCCTTCTCAAGAGCAATCATCGCCCGCGTGCGGCGCTTCGGACGGTAAGGACGATAGAGATCCTCTACCGTGACAAGCTGCGAAGCATTCTCAATGGCAGTGCGAAGCTCGTCGGTGAGCCTGCCCTGTTCTTCAATGGAGGCAAGGACTGCAGTTTTCCGTTCTTCAAGATTCCTGAGATAACGCAGCTTTTCGTCGAGAGCACGCAGGATCTCGTCATTCAGAGAACCGGTGGCTTCCTTGCGGTAGCGGGAAATAAAAGGAATCGTATTGCCTTCGTCGATCAGGCTGATTGCGGCTTCGGCCTGTTTTGGCCGGATACCGAGTTCTTGTGCGATTTGTTCTGAAATATTCATAATATTAGTTCCTGATTATTTGAGCTAAGGGACAAATGAGCATAATTTGCAAGTGTACTTGCAAATTTATGTTCATGGGTCCCGCCAAACATTCTATATAAAAATGCAACAGCCGCATCATAACATACCGGACGGCTGAACGCAATCCGAAGGATTTCTGTGCTATAATAAAAATCCGCCAGGTGTAATGCTGAGTATGTAAATACCGGGAACCACAGGCTGTGAAAGCCTTTCAAAGGAAGGAAAGGAGGTGCGGAGCGTGAAAGAATTGAAGGAAAAAGCATTGTATGAAGAATGCGGCGTGACCGAAGCGCTGCTCAGGCTTGCCGTCCCGACCGCGATCGGGCAGATCATTCTGGTCATTTACAATATGACTGATACATTTTTCGTGGGACTGACGGGCAATGATGCCATGCTGACTGCGGTCACCGTGTGCATGCCGGCCTTCATGTTCCTTTCCGCAATCTCCAACCTCTTCGGCATCGGAGGCGCCAGTGTGATTTCAAGGGCGCTGGGGGCAGGAAATCATGAGAGAGTACGGAACACCTCCGCATTTGCATTCTGGGGCTGCTTTGCAATGACATTCCTTTATGCGGCTTCAGCCTTTCTGGGGCGGCATATGTTTATTGATCTGCTGGGCGGGACAAATATCATGGTACATGATCATGCGGTCTCGTATATGGTCTGCACGGTAGCCGCCGGCGGGCTCATGACCTCGGCGGGAGCGCTGCTTTCCCATCTGCTGCGTGCGGAAGGAAGATCCTTCCTCGCAGGCTTTGGTGTGACGCTCGGAGGCATCCTGAATATAATTCTGGATCCGCTGTTTATGTTTTATATTCTCCCGCCCGGCAGGGAAGCGCTGGGGGCGGCCATCGCCACGGCACTCGGAAATACCCTCTCCCTGGTCTATTTTATTCTTGTCCTTGTCGTGATCCGGAAGCAGACAAATATTTCGCTCAGGATCAGGAAGGGAATGCTTCAGGAAAAGATTCCTGCAGATGTGCTTTCGGCAGGGCTTCCGGCCTGCGTCATGACCCTGTTTGAAAACGTTTCCTATGCGTTTCTCGACAAGCTGATGTCCCTTCAGGGACTTGCCATGCAGACCGGCATCGGCGTGGCGAAAAAAATCAACATGCTGGCGCATTCAATTGTCAGGGGGATCGCGCAGGGAGCTCTGCCTCTGATCGGCTATAATTATGCGTCAGGTAATTACAGGCGCATGCGGGATTCCGTCAGGACGGCCCAGATCCTGGCAATCGGGACAGCACTTGTCTGTATGGCTGTAAACCTGGCTCTGGCGGACGAAATGACGGGCCTTTTTATCCATCATGAGGCGCAGTCCTTCCAGTACGGCACGAAATTTCTCCGCATCCTCTGCATCGGGGGACCGCCATCGGCGAGTGCCTATCTGTTTATTTCTTTCTTTCAGGCAACCGGTGAAGCGAAACGCTCTCTGCTGCTGGCCCTGCTTCGGAAGGGACTGATCGACATCCCGCTGATGTTCCTGCTCGGAGCGGTCATACCCGTTTACGGAATCGTGATCGCAACGCCTGCAGCCGATGCGATCTGCTGCATTACGGCGGCACTGATGTATCTCCGTTACATCCGAAAAATGGCATAAATTCGTAATATAAAAGCGCTGCACCTCTCATCAAATGCCAAGACCATGCAGAATGCAATTCCAACGGTCTTCCGGCTTGTCTATCCTCGAAAAATGCTATGCACGCATTTTTCTACGGCTATCCTGCGCCATAAGACCTGTAATTGCGATTCCGCAGGTCTACGGCGTCTGATGAGAGGTGCAGCGCTAATAGTTTAGGGGTTATTCGTCTGCGGGCACGACCACAGCACAGACTTTGCATACAGTATTATTGAGACTGTTGCGGATCTCGAAAACCGTCGTACCCGTTTTTGTCTTGGAGGGCAGGATCTCAAAGGTGGTCGAGGTCCCGCTCCAGGTCTCCTCATTCCAGAAGATTTCGGCGGACTCTCCCGTGACCGTATAATCGATCTGGAAAGTATTCTCGAAACCGGTCGTCAGGGAAATCGTATGGCCGGGATCACCGGCTTTCATCAGGAGGATCCCTTCGCTCGTGCGGAAGTTTTCGTCGCCGTAGCCGTAGATCGTGCCGTCATTCAGGATCCGGAAGAGCTCTTCGTAAGCGTCCGCCTTCTTTGTCTTTTCCGCAAGATCCTTCCGCAGTGCTTCGGCTTCCTCATTCAGGGCGGTTTTTTCCTTCTCAGCCTGCTTCAGCTGTTCCTCTGCTATCTGGAGCGACTTTTCCGAACTGGAGAGCAGGCCGTCCTTCTGGGCCGTAAGCGCTTCATTCTCCCGGATCGTGTCATGGGAGAGATCGTAGTACTGTTCATAATCGTTGTAGCGGTTTTGGCTGATCCCGAACAGATAAATATTCAGAAAGCAGGAAATCATCAGCAGTACTGCCAGAACCAGCATAATGACCGAAGAATACTTTTTCATTTAAAAAACTCCTTTTTACAGCTCCTTTTTCCCGAGACGGATATGCAGGATCCGTGTGTATTTGGAAAATGCGGACGGCATCGGGTAATCGGTTTCAATTTCATCCTTATCCGCCAGGATCAGTCCGCGGGGGACGGATTCTGTTTCCGCCGTTTTGATCAGGTAGCCCTTCATATGCCATTCGACATGGGTAAAAATATGTCCGGCATCCGGAAGAGGCTGTATATAGACCGGCGAAAATCCCAAAGCCTCGGCTCGCAGAAGGGCTTCCTTCGGAGAGAGAAACCCTGTTTCGGACGGAAATTCGTAGAGCCCTGCCAGAAGGCCCTTTGCAGGCCGCTTTCGCAGCACTGTCCGTGCACCGTCACAGATCACAAGGACGGTTTTTTCTTCGCGGCGGCGGGGCTTCTTTGCCGACTTTACGGGAAACTCGGTCTCGCGCCCTGCAAGGTGCGCCAGGCAGAAAGATTCCCAGGGGCATTCATTGCATTTCGGCAGTCCGTTCGGAACGCAGACCGTCGCGCCAAGCTCCATCAGAGCCTGATTGAAGCTGCCGGCCCTTTTGTCCGGAATGATGCCGGAAATCGTTTCCTCAAGCCGGCTTCGGAAGGCGGGCTGCATGACATCCGTATCATCCGCGGTCAGCCTGGTCATGACCCTGAGCACATTTCCGTCTACGGCCGGCACGGGAAGACCGAAGGCAATGGATGCAACGGCACCGGCAGTATAGCGGCCGATCCCCTTAAGGCGCAGAAGCTTTTCGTAATCCGCCGGCATTTCCCCGCCGTACTCGTCCATGATCTGCCGGGCTGCAGCCTGCAGATTGCGTACGCGGTTATAGTAGCCGAGACCTTCCCAAAGCTTCAGCAGGCGGTCCTCAGGACAGGCCGCAAGCGAAGCGATATCAGGCAGAGCTTCCAGAAAACGGTCAAAATAATACTTCACAGCCTCTACCCGGGTCTGCTGCAGCATGATCTCCGAGATCCAGACGCGGTAAGGCGAGGGATCGGAACGCCAGGGCAGAACGCGTGCATGGGTGTCGAACCAGTCCAGCAGCGGACCGATGCAGTTTTGATAATCAAAATCCTGAATCATAGCGATTATTATAAACGAGCAGCAGGCATAAGTCCACATCGGAAGACCGCTCTCCGAAATACCGATTGACAAGGTAGGCAATTCGGGAATATAATGACCACAACTTCTATGGATCGCAGGTCAAAAGGAAGACTGCGCTGCCTTTGAAAGGATAAAAGATGAAATTCAGACTGATCAGCAAAAAGGATAACATGACTTTCCGAATGTTTTCCTTCCGGACGATATGTATGGCCGGAGGAGATCTTTTTGTGTGATCCTCGAAGGAATCTGCGATCTTATCAATAGTCGTCAAATTTGAGCCATTTGTATTATGTCCGGGAGCTGACCAGAAAGCTGCCCGGTTTTTTTGTTTTATCGCAGATGGTAAAAACTGTATTTTACGGCACTGAAACAATGCTTGAAAACAGACTGGAGAACGGGATGAACGTAAAGGAAAAAACAGAAATGCTGCAGCAGAATGAGGCGCCGCTTGCAAAACTGCTTGCCGAAAAGGAAAGACTGGTGATCGACGGGTCCATGGGAACAGCTCTGGAGCAGCTGGGCTGCAGCCTGAACGACAGGCTCTGGACGGCCCGAGTCATGGCGGAAAAGCCTGAGCTGGTAAAGCAGGTGCATTTACAGTATATGAGGGCAGGCGCGAATCTGCATATCACAAACAGCTACCAGGCTTCCGTGCGGGGACTGACGGAAAACGGCTTTTCAGCAGAAGAAGCGGAGCGGGTGATCCGTTCATCGGTGCGGGTCTGCAGGGAAGCACGCGGGGAATGGTGGAACGAAGTCCGGGATCAGGAGGACCGTGTATGGCCGCTGGTCTGCGGCGGCGTCGGACCTTACGGCGCTTATCTTGCGGACGGCTCCGAGTATACCGGCAATTACAAGGATGTGTCGGAAAAAGAGCTTCGTCTTTTCCATGAGGACAGGATGAGGTTTCTCGCGGAGGAGGGTGCAGACCTCCTGCTGATCGAGACGCAGCCTTCACTCAGGGAGGTGCTGGTCGAGGCGGAAATCGCAGAAGCGCTCGGGAAGGAATTCTGGATCAGCTTTTCCTGCAGGGACGGCCGGCATATCAATGAAGGAACCCCGATCAGTGAATGCATGCGGAGCCTGAATGACAGATTCCCGCATCTCAGAATGGTCGGCGTGAACTGCACCATGCCGGTATTCATCGAAAGCCTGATCAGGGAGATCAGGGCAAATACGGACCTTCCGGTCGCTGTTTATCCCAACAGCGGCGAAACCTATGATCCGGTGACGAAGACCTGGCACGGCGGCGACGGCAGCTTTTCGTTCGAGCAGTATGCATTCCGCTATTATCAGGCAGGAGCCAGGGCTGTCGGCGGCTGCTGTACGACAACTGCAGATCATATCAGCCAGGTTGCCGCAGTCAGCAGGAAAATGACGGCAGGAATGGCGGCACCCCGGACGGCAGCTCCGTAAAATGAAAGAGAGGACAGTGGTAAGATATGTATACGGAACGTTTATATCAGATCGAGGATGAAATCGGAAAAACCGCAGAGCGGGTCTGTACGGAGGTCTTTGCCCATCCGGAGCCGGGAGACGCTGAAATCTGGAGCTCTGCATTTCTCGCGGATGAGGCGGAGCGCATCGGCTTTTCGGTTACCCGGTCCTATCTGGGACTTCCGACATCCTTCAGGGCTGATTTCGGGGACGATGACGGCCCCACGATTGCTTTTCTGGCTGAATACGACGCGCTTCCCGGCTACGGGGAAAGCGGAAAGGAATACGGACACGCCTGCGGACATAACTGGATCGCCGGAAGCACCTATGCAGCTGCAGCTGCATTGAAAAAGCTGAAAGAGGAGACCGGATTCCGGGGCAGGATCAGCTGGATCGGGACGCCCGCGGAGGAAACCAATAACCGCAAGATCACCCTGATCGAAAGAGGTGCATTCCGGAATGTCGACGCGGTTTTTCAGATGCATCTCGGCTGGGAGACGACAGTTCACACCACGGCGCTCGCCTGCGCGGTCCTGCACTATGAATTCGAGGGAAAGGCGGCACATGCCTCGGCGGCGCCCGAGACGGGCATCAATGCGCTGGATGCCGTAATGCTCACATTTGCCGGAATCAACTGCCTGCGGCAGCATGTGACTCCGGATGTGCGCATTCACGGGGTGGTGAGAGATGGCGGAAAGGCGCCCAATGTCGTGCCGGATCACGCATCCATGGAGGTGTATATCCGGGCGGCAGACAAGGATTATCTGGAGGAAGTGATCGAAAAGGCCGGCAACTGCGCGAAGGGCGCGGCGATGATGACCGGTGCGAAGGCAAAGATCCTTCGTGATGAAACGACCACCTACGATATCAGAAATCATCCGGGGCTTGCAAAAATGCTGGAAAAGCACCTTGCAGAGCTCGGAGAAACGCCTGTGATCCCGAAAAAGACAATGACAGGCAGCACGGATATCGGAAATGTGACCTATGAAGTGCCGACTGCCTATGCCATTATGGGCACCTCGGAATTCAGCGGGGCAAGGACTCACGAGGCGGAGTTCCTCGCGGTGGCGGATTCCGGATATGCGCACAGGAAGCTGCATGTTGCGGCAAAAGCCATGGCAGCATCCGCACTGGAACTGTATCTGCATCCGGAACTCAGTTGACTGGACGCCGGGGCTCCGGCTGATCATAGTTGCTTGTAATCATTGAATTGAAGTACCAGGAGGAGTATGATTATGAAAAAGATCAAAGCAGCAGCAATTCTTTTACTTGCCTGTACGGGGGCTGTTCTGGCAGCGTGCGGAGGAGGAGCGGAAAAGACGGACGCAGCTAAGCCGGCCAACCGTCTTGAAAAGATCCTTGCGGAAGGCAAAATCACCAATGTCTGTGAGCCGTATTTTGCTCCCTACGAGTTTATTGATAATGAGAAGGAAGGGCAGGATCAGTTTCGCGGGGCAGATATGGAGTTCGCCCGCTATATCGCGAAGGAGCTCGGCGTCGAGCTGGAGATCGTTCCGCTTGAGTGGAGTGCCGTGCTGACCGGCGTGACCGAGGGCAAGTACGACATGGCCGTCGCAGGTCTCGGCTATTCCGAGGCAAGAGCGAAAAACATGGAGCTGACCGAGGTCTATCAGCAGGGCTCGGAGCAGGGGATCATGGTACGTGCGGAGGATCTGGACAAGTATCAGAGCCTGGAGGATTTTAAGGGCAAGAAGGTCGGTTTCCAGAGCGGAACACTTCAGGAAATGCTGGCGACCGCGCAGCTGCCGGATTCGGAACTGGTGACCTATGACCTGATCAACAACGCCGTGCTTGCACTGGACAGCAAAAAGGTAGACGCGGTAGCGGTCTCCGTCCCGAACGGGGAAATGTTTGTGGCGTCCAATCCTAAGCTTGCGGTCACCGGAGTCTATTTTGAACAGGGTAAGAACGGCAACTGCATTGCGGTACCGAAGGGTGAGACGGAGCTGAAGGAAAGACTCAACGAGATCATCGCGGACGTTAAGGAAAAAGGACTTTATCTTGAGTGGCTGGAGCAGGCCAGGGCTGAAGCCGAACAGCTCGGTATCGAAACAAATTAAAATGAAATGATCCATTGTACCGCTCCGGCAGCCCGAAGCAGACTGCCGGGGCGGTTTTTATAGTAACTTCATGCGATAAATCGCACAACCAGGTATATAAGCTGCGCGCTGCCCCGCTGCTAAAGCAGCTCTGGTTTCCATACAATTTCATAACGGCTCGGAAAACTCGCCTATGAAATAGTACCGCATCGCTTATATCGTAACGAAAAGGGGGAATACGGCGTGATCAGAAATATCATTGCAATCGCATCACGTTATGGAAATGTTTTTCTGCTTGGTCTGTGGAACACAGTCTGGCTTTCTGTCGTTTCCGTGACCTTTGCCGCAGTACTCGGCATTTTTATAGCACTTGCGAAAATGTCAAAGATCAGGCCGCTGAGCAGGATCGCTGCCTGCTATATTGAAGTGATCAGAGGCACGCCGATGCTTCTCCAGCTGTATTTTTTCTGGCTTGCGCTTCCGAATCTGTTTCCGGAGATCCCGGATATCATCTGTATTCTGATCGCGCTGGTCGTCAATGCGAGCGCTTATGTCGCCGAAATCATCCGCGCCGGCATTCAGGCCGTGGATCCGGGACAGCGGGAGGCTGCGATGAGCCTCGGCATGACCGAAAAGAAGATCATGAGCCGGGTCATTTTCCCGCAGGCGATCAAGAACATTCTGCCGGCCCTCGGCAACGAAGTGATCGTTATGATCAAACAGACTTCCCTCGCATCCACCTTCTTTATCGGGGAACTGATGACAGCCTATAAGAAAGTACAATCGACGACATTTCTGGCGCTGGAGCCGCTGACGATCGCAGGACTGATCTATCTGTTCCTGACTGTTACCCTGTCCAGACTGACGAAACGCTTAGAGCAGAGGATGAGAGCAAATGAAAGATAACGAATATATCATTAATGTGCAGGGACTGGTTAAAAGCTTCAACGGACTTAAGGTGCTTGACGGCGTGGATTTTGAAATCAGCAGGGGCGAGGTCGTTACGATCCTCGGACCTTCCGGCTGCGGAAAATCCACCCTGCTTCGATGCATGAATCTTCTGGAAAAACCGGACAGCGGACATGTTCTGTTCGAGGGAACGGACCTTACGGAACAGAGCAGCGCGGATATCATCAGATATCGCAGGAAGATCGGTATGGTTTTCCAGCATTTCAATGTCTTTCCGCATCTGACCGCATTGGAAAATATCACGCTTGCCCCGGTGGAAAACGGCATGCTGTCGAAGGAAGAGGCAGAAAAAAAGGCCCTTGCACTTCTGGAACGCATAGGACTCTCGGATAAGAAGGATGAGTATCCGACCAGACTGTCGGGCGGACAGAAGCAGCGCCTTGCAATCGTGCGGTCCCTGATCATGGAGCCGGATGTGATGCTGTTTGACGAACCGACCAGCGCACTGGATCCGGAAATGGTTATGGAAGTACTCGATGTGATCAGGGAGCTTGCCGACAGCGGTATGACGATCGTTGTCGTGAAGCATGAGATGGGCTTTGCACGTGAAGTCAGCGACCGCGTGCTGTTTATGTACAACGGAAGTATTCTCGAGGAAGGCACGCCGTCCGAGGTCTTCGATCACACGAAGAACGAGAGGGCGAAGGATTTCTTCCGCAAAGTCATCGCAAACTGATCCGGCAGCAAAGGGTCTCCGCAAAGCGGAAGCCCTTTTTTTGGCAGTTATTAAAATTTAATGCCCGGTTCCGGAATAAAGCACCGGCAGGGTTAAGCGTTGCTGCCGGCTCCGTCCTGCGGCTCCGTTTCTTCAGGCTGCCCGCCGGTTTCCGGCTTCACGGGCATGCGGTTGTCACGGACAGAGCCCGGGACTGATGCGGCATCCTTTAGCGCGGCAAAATACTGGTCGTAGATCTGTTTGAACAGACGGTTGTAATCATCATTCTCGCCCTCGTGCAGCGCATCGAAATACAAATGCTCATGATCCGCCAGCTCAGGCCGGATCCTTACAACAGTCGCGATGCCGATGTTGGAACAGACATCGGCGATACGCTGGCAGTCGACCATCAGGTTACTGAAAATGGAATCCACATAAATGCTGCATTCGCCCTTTGACATTCTTTTCAGATGATTGCGCTTCAGCTTGCTGATCAGTTCGTCGATAACGCGGACCAGGGGCTGGATCTCATAGGAAGCCTGCAGATCACGGTTGCGGAAGCTTTTTTCGGTACGGCTCAGAATATCGTTGATGGCGCTTTCGAGGACGCGCAGTTCGCGGATCCCTGCATCGGAAAAGTGAAGATTGCCTTTATGCAGCTGCAGCGCATGGTCGGCAATATTGACCGCATGGTCGCCGAGACGTTCGAATTCCGAGGTATCCTTGTAATATTGGCTCAGAATGGCTGTATGCAGGTCCAGCTGCAGCCGCGGGACGAGCTCCACGATATAACGGCTGACATGGTCCGTCAGGATGTCGATCTGTGTTTCGTCCTTCATAATCTGCTCATATTCCTTTTCATGGAAGCTTTCCAGCAGACGGAAGGCCTTTGCGAGATTGATCCAGGATGCGCTGAGCATGGTAAGCAGGACATTATAACAGCTTCTGAGAGCAAGTGCGGGCGTATCATAGAAAACAGGATTCAGCCCTTCCAGCAGGTCCTTGTATTTGCCGCCCTCTGCAGGCTCGTCTTTGATGATTTTGCGGCTCATTTTCTCATAGAGCGGGATCATCGGGAACAGAAGGATCGCACAGCTGAGGTTGAAAATTGTGTTGGTGTTTGCTATGATTCCCGAGTTGACAGTTTCATTCCAGAGAGAGTCAAGCAGTCCGAGTCTGTGGGCAATTGTAACAGCCGCAAGGACTACTACGGTTTCGCTGAGATTAAACAGAATGTTGACAATACCGACGCGCTTTGCTTCAGGCTTGGCGCCGATCGAGCAGACGATCGCAGTCGTGACGCAGTCGCCGAGATAAATGCCGACGATGACGGCATAAATAGATTTGAAGGTCAGAAGGCCGGTGGAAGAAAATGCCTGCAGAATACCGATCGTAGCGGAAGAGCTCTGCAGCATAAATGCAATGCCGGCACCGGTCAGATAGCCGAGAAACGGATTAGAGCCGAGATTGGCAAAAAGCTGTTCGACAAAGCCGCCGCTTTCCGTCAGGGTGTTGACGGCGCCGGTCATATTGAGAAGACCGGAGAACAGAATACCAAAGCCGATCGCGATATTGCCGATGGATTTGGAATTTTTCATGCGGTTGGTCATGATCAGGACCATACCGAAGATCAGGGCAAGCGGCGCAAGTGTGGACGGCTGAAGGAAATGCAGCCAGGAGACATCTCCTGACGGATCCAGATCCAGAAGACGAATGATCTGTCCTGTCACAGTCGTACCGACGTTGGCACCGATAATAATACCGAGGGACTGATGCAGTGTCAGGATGCCTGCGCCGACAAGACCCGAGGTAATGACGATCGTAGCTGTGGAAGACTGGATCAGAGCGGTGACCAGCATTCCCAGAATAAAAGCCTTGACCGGGTTGTTGGTAACATGCTCCATGGCCACTTTTAGCGTACCGGAGGAATTTTCCTTAAGGGAATCCCCCATGAGGCGCATGCCGTAAAGGAACATGGCAAGCCCGCCAAGCAATGAAATGATATTGAAAATATTCATGTATGATATGTTCTCCGATATAAGAAGGATCCTCAGTGGATCCGGAATCAACGATAAAATATAAGCCCGCGCTGCTCCGCTGCTAAAGCAGCTCTGGTTTCCATACATTTCATAACGGCTCGTAAAACTCGCCTATGAAATAGTACCGCATCGCTTATATATAGAAAAAAATCGGCATCATTATACTACGTTTTTTTTGCTTGGTATGATTTTTACCTGCTTGTTTAGAAAAAAACGCATGAGTTTAAGAGGAAAGATAACATGGACAAAACGGTTTCGATCATTATACCGGTTTACAATGCGGAAAAGGTGATACGGCGCTGTGTGGACAGCGTGCTGAAACAGGAATATAAAGATTTTGAACTGATTCTGATGGATGACGGGAGCAAAGACTCCTCCCCGGCAATACTGGATGAATATGCAGCCCTCGATCAGAGAGTCCGTGTGATCCATCAGGAGAATACCGGAGTGTCTGCTGCGAGAAATCACGCGCTGGATCTTGCGGAAGGAACTTATATCCAATTTCTGGATGCCGACGACTGGATCACGCAGGATGCGACGAAGCTGCTGGTACGCGCGGCACAGGAGCAGAATGCGGATATGGTCATTTCGGATTTCTACCGAGTAGTCGGCGAACGCACCTCGCGAAAAGGTGATATCGAAGCGGATGGCGTGATCAGCAGGGAAGAATATGGAAACTGGATGCTGAAGAACCCGGCGGACTATTACTACGGCGTGCTCTGGAACAAGCTGTTCCGCAGGGACATCATTGAAAAGTATTCCCTGCGCATGGATCCCGAGCTCAAATGGTGCGAGGATTTCATTTTCAACATGGAGTATGTGCTGCATACGGAGCGGATCGCTGTTCTTTCCGTGCCGATCTATTATTATGTCAAGACGGAAGGCTCTCTGGTACAGCAGGGCATGAA
>ODAI012965737.1_pt1 | contig 29728 bp, 20 predicted proteins | sample 1539321 | NCBI WGS metagenome assembly ODAI01 (sample SAMN02144231, study PRJEB22623) | gut metagenome | biome: sheep rumen | host: Ovis aries | place: New Zealand
ATAAATGCGCTTGCGCTCCACCAGCAGTTTGTCGTATTGCCGTATTTGTGCCAGACCGATGGCGGCGTTGACATCAGCCATGTTCACCTTCATGCCTTTCCCCACGATATCGTACCTCCATCCGCCGGCCTGGCTTTTGGTTAACGCATCTTTGGTCTGGCAGTTGAGTGTCATGAGCCTCATCTCTTTGTAGAGCTGCTCATTGTCGAAAGGCTCAGGCATATTGAAACAGATCATCCCTCCTTCGGCGGTAGTGACGTTTTTGACGGCATGCAAGGAGAATATGGTGATGTCGGTATTCGTTCCGGCATACTGTTCCTTGTATTTCGCTCCCAGGGAGTGGGCTGAGTCGTTGAGCACGAGGATGCGTCCGAGACGGGATTGCACATCGGATTCCGGCTTGAACATGGATCGGATGCCTGGCTCATTGACCAGTGCCATGATGGCCTCGTAATCGCATGGGAATCCAGCGATATCGACGGGGATGATGGCTTTGGTGTGGGGCGTGATGGCTTTCCGTATAGCATCGACGGAGATGTTGAAGTCATCGCCTGAATCGACCATCACCACTTTTGCTCCTGCCCAGAGAACGGCCAGGGCGGTGGCGCAATAAGTATAGGCTGGTATAATGACCTCATCGTCGGGTTTGACTCCCAGCCAGTGGAGCATCATTGTGGCGCCCGATGTCCATGAGTTGACACCCAGTGCGGCTTTCGTGCCAGTGAGATTCATGATCTCGCTTTCAAGAGCCTTAACTTTCGGGCCAGTGGTGATCCATCCGGATCGTAAAGCGTCGACGACCTCGTTGACAACACTCTCATCAATATAAGGGGGAGAGAAAGGGATTTTCATATTTTATATTTACATGATTATTTTTGGAAAAAACTTATCGGTTGGTGCGCACCTCAAAACGTTTGTTGAACATCACCTTGTAGAGCCCTGTGAGATAGCCGATTCCATAGCTGAGGTGAATGTTGAAAAACGTGTATGGCATATACCAAATCAGTGCCGGTTTTCGATACGCGACTGCTTTCTTGATACCGATGACCAGTCCGATAAGAAGGTATAAGGCTATGACAGTGAGATAAATGCAGCGTATGGTCTGGCTGAACAAACTCAATGCTCCTCCTAAGAAGAGTCCAGCGACGAAAAGTCCTGGGAAAAATTGCCGGATTGTAGCAGGCGCACCGAGCTTCTTGTTGACAAGTGGCTTGAAGAGTCCGTATTGATAATACATCTTCCTCATCTTCTGCATGCTGTCGCGAGAAGTGTAGTTGATGACAAGTTGGGGGATGATGTAGATTTTTCCCCCATTGTTGATCAGGCGTGCGTTGAACTCGTCATCCTGATTCCGGATGAGGTCCTCGTCGAAATATCCTATACGGTCGAAGACCTCTCTCTTATAGCATCCGAAGGGTACGGTGTCGGTACGCTTGATCTCCTTAGAGCCGATTTTGTGCTCAGAACCGCCTACGCCGAAGGGGTGGCTTGATCCGATGGCGATTGCATGGCATTCCGTGCTGTCATTGGCAGGAAGGGTGCACCAGACTCCGCCCACGTTGTCGGCATCAAGCTCGAAAAGATATTTCACCAAGATGGAGATATAGTTGACCGGATAGTCACAATGACCATCAAGTCGTATGATCACATCCCCCTTGGAGTATTTGATGCCCTTGTTGAGTGCGAAGGGCACGATCTTGTCGGGATTGTCAAGCAAATGTATGAAAGGATATTTTTGGGTGTATTCTTGGATGATTTCCCGGGTCCGGTCAGGACTCATCCCGTCGACGAATATCAGTTCCAACCGGTCTTTGGGGTAGTCCTGTGCAAGGATCGACAGAATGCATTTCTCAATGAATTTCTCTTCTTTGTAGATCGGTAGGACTACGGAAACAAATGGTTGCATGAGATGTGGTTAATTGATTCTAACCCATTGAGGGTCGTGGATTTCTATTTTGCAATCACGCCTGAGCCAGGGTTCTGGCGCATATATTTTTTTTGCACTCTCGTTGAGGAAAGCCCCCCACCAGCTGAAGGAGCTGTTGGCGATGATCAGTTCGCTGCAGTAGGTCATGAGGAACATATCCCAGCAACTGTTTTTTCCCCTGTTTCCGTCGACAAACATCACGTTGTGTCCCTCGATGAGGGGTTTGATGTTCTGCAGGCACCAGGGGATGTCGTTGGAGAATACGAAAAAGGTCTTTTCTTGATGGTCGGATGTGGCTTGGGAAATGGCTTTCCGATAATAATCCATAGTGCAGATGCCGTTGAAGTCAGGGGCGTTTTTGTAGTCACCTCTCCTCACATGGATTCCCACGGAGTGGGTGCTTTTGATCTGCCGGATCATTTCTGTATTGTATGCGTCAGGCTTTCCATGTGCGAACACCTGCCGGAGTTGTTCTTTCATGTCCAGGTAGTAGTTCACGCATTGCCAGTAGCCTTCATAATAAGTGTCTCCATCGGTGAAGACCTTGTCGTTGCTCATGAAGTTCTCGCTATAGGGAGCGATATATTCCGTCTTCCTGACCGGGAGGATGCGCCTCGCGATGCGTGACATCACATAGTTGGGGATATAATAGGTCAGGCGCATCAAATCGTTGCGGTTGGCTATTGGCAGGGAGGCATGAGGGAATACTTGCTCGATCTCAAATCCGTTGTGCAGGTTGACTGAGCCGAAATGCTTGAAAAACAGCGTGTGATAGTGCTGTGTGTCGATTTTCACCACTTCGTCGGGAAAGTGGTTTTTCAGCATCAGGGCGAAAGCGAACTGAAACATCTGATTGCCCAGTCCTCCTGCTATGTTGACGATTCTCATGATACTGCCTTCTTATTTTTCACGACCTGGCTGTAAAGATCTATGACGCGGCTGTTGAGCCTGCTGAAGTCGAGGATGTCACGGCATTTCACACGTGAGTCGTCGGTATAGGGCTTCTCCAGATTCTGGAGTATGGTCTTTGCTGCTTCTTGGGGCGTGCGGCTGATGATGAGGGAGTTGCCAAGCCCTTGCAACTGTCTGCGGGCATCACCCACGTCGACACTGTAGACCCTTTTGTTCAGTGCCAGGCACTCCCGTATGATGTTGGGCGATCCCTCCTCGTCGGAAGTGAGCAGCAGCATGTCGCAAGCATTCACATAGACGGGAACATCGTTGGGACTTACCCCGCTCATGATGAGCATCTGATAGTCGTCGCCCATATATTCCACGATTTTCTCCGCCAAGTCGCGTCGCTTGACACTGGTGTTGCTGACATCGGAGAAGAGCACCCTCTTGCCTTCGCCAATCCCGAGTTTCTTTCGGGCTTCCATTTGGTCTTGGATCGTGAATAGGTGGTAATCGACACCCAAGGGTTGGATGAATGACCTTTGAAGAGTCCTGCTTCGCAAACTGTGTGGTACGTATTGCTGCATTTCCTCTGCCACGAAACCATGTCGGTCGAAGAGTCTGATGCAGACAAAGGAAGCCCACTGGTTGAGGCGTATTTTTATCTTTTCTCTCAGGCTTTTTGCCGTTTTGATGGCTTTGGCATGGATGTCGGTGCCATGGAAAGTGATGAATTTCGGACATGGCACTTTGCGTATCGCCATCCAGACCAGCAAGGCATATAATCCCCCGAAATGGACGTGGATGAGGTCGTATTCCCGTCCTGCAGAGGCGATTTGCCGTAGAGAGGAGATGGCTGCGCCAGCCTTGAACTGCATGAAGTCGACCGCCTCGATACGCTCGTCGTCTCTCATGGTGCATACCAACCGGTATAGGATTGGGTTGCCGACCGATTGGCCATCACCGTTTTGATTGGAGACAAGCAGCACTTTCAGACCTTGTGATGGAGGCATGGCTTATTACTGACTAAGGAAAGATGCTGAGCAACAGCTCCTCATCGAACAGGTCGTAGTGGTTGTGTATATTGTGGAGCTTCACGGCATCGGTCATGCATCGTGCAAGTTGCTGGCTGTTGTCGATGTCGCAGAAGTAGCCGTTCTCGCCCGTTCTGATCAGTTTCTTCACCACTGGCACGCAGGTCGTGGAGACCACAGGGTGATTGAAGCACATGGCTTCGAGCAGCACATTGGGAAAACCCTCCATCCTGGATGGAAGAACAAACACGTCGCAATAGCGCATGTAGGGGTAGGGATTGTGCTTGAATCCCAGAAACCTGATGTCGGCATTCTCTTGAAGTGAGGCTCTCAGCCGTTTGCCATAATCTGTGGTGTCGCGCCCCACGATGGTAAGCACCGCATTGGGAATCGCCTTTTTGACCTGCATGAAAGCTTCTGTCAGGATATCCACACCTTTGGAATAGGCGATGTTGCAGACTGTGAGGAAATGGGTCTTTCCCTTTTCAAAAGGATTGTCCCCTTTTTCCGCCGAGGCAAGCACGTGTTCCTGGTCGAGTGGGTTGTTGAGTGTCACCACTTGATCTTCACGCAAGGGATAGCACTCCAAGGCCTGTTGCCGCATGGCATCGGTCTGGGCAATAATGGTTCTTGCTCTTCGTAAGAGCTTTCGGTTCAGCCATCTGATGACTTTCCATTTGACCTCAGTGAAACCGCTGTACAGCACGTTGCCCGGCATGTTGGGCAGCCGCACGATAACGGGCAGCCCCAATTTTTTCCCTGTCATCAAAGCCAGTAGGGACACGTATTCCAGGCTTGAGAACAGGCAGGCGTCACGACGGTCCCTCATCAGTCGGGTAAGGGCAGGCAATGCCGTGAGCGTCCTTTTGCAGTTGAGGCATTCCAGCTCAAACTGCGGGGTGATTCTTTCTCTCATATCCCCGTCTCCTCCACCGAGGCAGACAAATCTCACATCCCTTCCGTTTTTTTTGAGGATTTTTGCCAGTTGGATGCTGACAAGTTCGGATCCTCCAACTCTCATGTCGCGGAATAGGAAGTAATACGTCACTTGTGTTAGGGAGTTGTGAGTTGTTGTAAAACGAATTAGTTAAAGCGTGAAAGTTGTTGATTCCAAACCAATTGGATGTGTGGTGATTTCAAAAAGTTGCTGATTGTCAATACTTTGTATACCCACACGAAATGCCCTCCTCGCTTCTGAAGACAGAAACGATATGACAGTGTGTGTTCGCTGGTGCATGATGACCACGTAAGGGAGTTTGGCAAAAGACACAATATACCTGGTGCATGAATCACTCAGATCATTGCATCATGAAAAAAGTAATGCCATATTCCCGCAGTATTTGCAATCAACAACTATTTTACTTTCAACGCACAAAGGTAATTAAAATTATTGAATTGTTCCAAAAAAATGTCTCTTTTTTCTGTTTTGCTACTTTTTTTAAGTGAATCTTTGGTTTGCTATCTCGCGAAACCCATGATTTTTCGATAAATAAAGAGCCATGGCTTGGAGTGTATAGGAAAGAGCTGCCTATCAAAAAAATCCCTGAAATCCAGCAGGACTTCAGGGACCGTCGTTTTTGGCTTGTTGCGTGATCCGTTTGGGGCTCGAACCCAAGACCCCAACATTAAAAGTGTTGTGCTCTACCAACTGAGCTAACGGATCTCCGAGGGCGCTTTTTAGAAAGCGAATGCAAAGGTATTGTTTTTTCTCCGATGCGCCAAATTTTTTTGGCGTTTTTTTTCTTATGTAGTTGGATTTTACTCCTTTTTTGCGGTTTTCCCCGCTTCTGAAGGTGCTGGTGGCCCTCCGGGAGACTCCTCCTCCTTGGTGATGTATCGTTGGTAGTATGCGATGACCAAAGTGGTGAGCGGCAGGGCAATGATCAGTCCAATGAACCCGAGCAGTGCCCCCCAGACCGAGAGTGACAGCAACAGTACGGCGGGGTTGAGTCCCATGGCCGATCCCATGATCTTGGGAGTGGTGAACATGTCGGTAATGATCTGTACGATGACGAAGCCCAGCAAAGCAAGGCCGAAGATGACCCAGAAGTTCTGTCCTGTGTCGGCGGCTTTGAGCAAGGCAAGGAAGGCCGTAGGTATGATGGCGAAGGTATGGAGATAGGGCACCATGTCCATGATTCCGATGAGGATGCCCATGCCGATGGGCATTGGCAGTCCGATGATAGAGAACCAGATGCAGAACATCACGCCCATCCAGAAAGCCACTTGTCCCTGTCCGCGGATGTAATTGTTGAGCGCGCGCTCCACGTCTTTCATGAGGTCTTGCCAGAAAGGCCTTGATTTCTTGGGGAAGATCTTGATCCAGTTGTCGGTGAGATATTCGTAGTCGAGCAGGATAAAGAACGTATATAATAAGGTGATAAATGAGGCGAAGACACTGATGGCGATATTGGCGGTCTGTCCGACCACGGAGAACACCTTGGGGACTGCTGTCTTGACGGCGTCAATAAAGTCGCGGCTGCTCAGAAATTCCATCACGCGATCCCGGTGGTCGTTGAGCCAATCGCGGATCATGGCGGAGAAATCGCCAGAAACCGATTGTTGGTTGAGGTATTTCACGATCAGTGGAGCCAACCGCTCAAACTGTTGGATCATCGGGGGGATGATGAAGAAGAACACCCCCGTGAGGATGATGCCCACGAAAAGGAACGTCACGATGATGGACAGCACTCTTGAGGGCACCTTCATCTTATATTGCACGAACTTCACGACGGGGTAGAGCAGATAGGCGATGAGCCACCCGATGAAAAAGGGCAGCAGTACGCTGCTCAGTTTCTGCAGGAGGAACAGCACCGATACCACCAGGGCAGCGGCGATGCCCCATCGGGCCAGTCTGTCGAATGTGATTTTCCCTTCTATCATAATGCTACGGATTGGCAGGTGACATGGCTCTCTCTTGTTGCAAAGCCTTCATGTAACAGTCGCGGCAGAGCGGTTCGTATTGGGCCTTCTCGCCCAGGAGCACTCTTTTCTCGTCCTGCACGAGGCGGTGGCTGACATAAGCTAGGGCACCGCATCTGACACAGATGGCGTGAACCTTGGTCACCTCGTCGGCGATGGCGCAGAGAGCGGGCATGGGACCGAAAGGGATGCCTTTGAAGTCCATGTCGAGTCCTGCGACGATGACCCTCACGCCCCGGTTGGCGAGTTGGTTGCACACATCGACGAGTCCGTCATCGAGAAACTGCGCCTCGTCGATGCCCACCACGTCGATATCCGACGAGAGGAGCAGTATCGATGCGGAGGTGTCGACAGGTGTGCTGAGGATGGTGTTGCGGTCGTGGCTGACCACGTCCTCGTCAGAATATCTTGTGTCGATGGAAGGCTTGAAAATCTCCACCCGCTGCTTGGCGAAAACCGCACGCTTGATTCTGCGGATCAATTCTTCGGTCTTGCCCGAGAACATAGAGCCGCATACCACTTCTATTCTGCCTGGACGGTGTATTTCTCCTGAAAGATTACTTGTCATGATACGTGCAAAATTACAAAGATAAAATGAGATGTCAAATAATCGAAGAAGTTTTTTGGACCGAACATGAAACTTCTTTGTAAAATGTTACTAAAATGAAAAAAAAAGCCAATAATTTTGTTGATTCTCAGATATCATGTATATTTGTACCGAATATGGGCATCTTGTACATCGTACCGACACCAGTAGGCAATTTGGAGGATATCACTCTCCGTGCCTTGAGGGTATTGAAAGAAGCTGACGTGATCCTTGCAGAGGATACTCGCACGTCGGGCATCCTGCTCTCGCACTATGATATTCACAGACCGTTGATGTCACACCACAAGTTCAACGAGCACGGTACGTCTGCCGCCATCGTGGAGCGGCTGAAGGCCGGGCAGACAGTGGCACTGGTCAGTGATGCGGGAACACCAGGTATCAGCGACCCGGGGTTCTTCCTTGTCAGGGAAGCAGTAGCCGCGGGGATTGAGGTGCAGTGCCTGCCAGGAGCCACGGCTTTCGTGCCGGCCCTTGTCTCATCGGGATTGCCCGACGACAGGTTTTGCTTCGAGGGATTCCTGCCCCAGCGAAAAGGGCGTAACACAAGGCTGCAGTCACTGGTGGGTGAGACCCGCACGATGGTGTTCTATGAGTCGCCCTTCCGCCTGGTGAAAACGCTCACGCAGTTGTCGGAAGTCCTTGGTGTGGACCGTCCCGCCTGTGTGGTCAGGGAAATCTCCAAGGTGCATGAAGAATGTGTGAGGGGGCGGCTTGAGGAATTGGTGGCCCATTTCACCACAATCCCTCCTAAGGGAGAAATCGTCATCGTCGTCGGTGGCAGTGAGGATAAATCAGAGAAGAAATCAACAATAAACCAAAAGGAAAAGAAACAATGAGAAAAATCCTGTTTTTCGCTGTTTGCGCACTGACTGTCGTCAGTTGCAAGGAGGAGCCAAAGGCTCCGGTTGTCGACACTCATCAGATCGAGGTCAACGACTCTTTGCAGAAAATCATCGACCAAAGGGATAATGAGATCAATGAGATGATGGCCACACTCAATGAGATTCAAGAGGGCTTCCGCCTGATCAACGAGGCTGAGAAGAGGGCTACGTTGGCCAAGGACGGAGAAGGGGCGGACAAAGCCTCCCAGATCAAGTCTAACATCCAGTTCATCCAGGACAGGATGAAAACCAACCGTGAGTTGATCGAGAAATTGCGCCAGCAACTCAACGAGAGCAGTGTGAAGGGCGATGAGCTCAAGAAGACGATTGAGGCCATGGTGGCTCAGTTGGAGGCCAAGGACGCTCAGCTGGCCGAACTCCGTGAGATGCTCAATGCCAAGGATGTGCGTATCAACGAGATGGGAGAGGCCATCAATGTGCTCAACAACGACGTGGCAGACCTGAAGAACGAGAGTTCACAGAAATCCCAGACCATCAGCGAACAGGATAAACAGCTCAACACCGCTTATTATGTTTTTGGAACGAAAGGTGAGCTCAAGGAGCAGAACATCCTTGCCAAGGGCGAGGTGCTCAGGAGCAATTACAACAAGAACTATTTCACCAAGATCGACATCCGTCATCAAAGTGAGATAAAGCTCTATTCCAAGAGTGCCAAGTTGCTCACTCCCCATCCGCAGTCGTCCTACCGGCTCGACAGGGACGCCTCCAACCAGTATATCCTCCGCATCACCGATCCGAAGCAATTCTGGCATTCGAGCAAGTACTTGGTAGTGCTTGTGAAATAAGCCACTTCATCCATAGCATTGTCCCCGGGATGATTACAAGAAGAGTAGTTGTCCCGGGGATATTTTTTACCCTTTTCTGATGGTTTGAAATCCTATTGGGGGCATAGAAGAACGGTGGCGCAAAAAGGTCAAAACAAGAAGCCCAATTGTTAAAAAGTGATAGTTTTTTACCTATTATCCCTCCTTTTATCAAACATTTTTCACTTTTTTATGAATTTCTTTGCAGTTTGCATAGAAAATGACTAAATTTGCAAACTGCATGAAACCGTACTATTAAGTAAGGAATAACAACATTGATAAATATTTTATGAGAAAAAGACTAAGCTTGATTTTGGCCTGCTTATTCTTCTTTACAGGATTAGCAGTCGCTCAAAACACTGTTTCCGGCACTGTCATCGACGGCGAAAACAATGAGCCCATCATCGGAGCCTCCGTTTTTGTGAAAGGCACGAAAGTAGGAGCCGTCACCGATATCGATGGCCATTTTTCGCTCAGTGCAAGTTCAGCTACACCCACGCTTGAGGTGACCTACATCGGTATGAAGAAAGTCACCGTAAAGGGTGGTAAGAATATCAAGATCACCATGTATCCTGATGCAGGCACCCTTGAAGAGGTTGTCGTCACCGGTATGCAGCAGATGGACAAGCGCTTGTTTACAGGTGCTACCACCAAGATCGACGCCGACAAAGCCAGACTCGATGGTGTGGCCGATGTGTCTCGTGCTCTCGAAGGACGTGCTGCCGGTGTGTCGGTCCAGAATGTGTCGGGTACGTTTGGTACGGCACCGAAGATCCGTGTGCGTGGTGCTACCTCCATCTATGGTAGCAGTTCACCGCTCTGGGTGGTCGACGGTGTGATCATGGAGGATGCCGTCAACGTGTCGGCCGACGACCTCTCGTCGGGTGACGCCTCGACCCTGATCTCCAATGCCATTGCCGGACTGAATGCCGATGATATCGAGAGTTTCCAGGTGCTCAAAGATGGTAGTGCCACCTCTATTTATGGTGCGCGTGCCATGGCTGGTGTGGTGGTCATCACCACGAAGAAAGGCCGTTCGGGTCACAGCAGCATCAATTATACTGGTGAGTTCACTTACCGTCTGAAGCCCAGTTACAACGAGTATAATATCAGTAACTCCCAGGAGCAGATGGGTATTTACAAGGAGATGGAAGCCAAGGGATGGCTGGAGTTCTCCTCGTTGGCCAACGGTTCATCCTCTGGACTTTATGGTAGGATGTATACCCTGATGGACCAGTATGATCCCGAGAAGGGTTTCGGACTGCCGTTCACACAGGCTGCCATGAACAGGTACCTCCAGCAGGCTGAGTTCCGCAACACCGACTGGTTTGACTTGCTCTTCAACAACAATATCATGCACAACCACTCTGTGAGCATTGCTACAGGTACGGACAAGGCCAATCTCTATGCCTCTCTCTCCGCCCTTGAGGACCCGGGATGGTATAAAGACAGCAAGGTGCAGCGATACACTGCCAACATGAACGCCACCTTCAACCTCTCTAAGCAAGTCACCTTGACCATGCGTACCACAGGATCATTCCGTGACCAGAAGGCTCCTGGTACGCTCAACCAGAGTACCGACGTGGTGAGTGGTGCTGTGAACCGTAACTTCGACATCAACCCGTTCAGTTTCTGTATGAATACATCCCGTACGCTGGACCCCGATGATGTCTATACCCGTAACTATGCCTCGTTCAATATCTTCGATGAGTTGCGCAACAACTATATCGATGTGGACGTGATGGATTTGAAATTCCAGGGCGAGCTGTCTTGGAAGCCTATCCTCGGACTTGAGCTGAAGGCTTTGGGATCCTATCGTATCAATCACTCCAACCGTGAGCATTATGTGCTCAACCACTCCAACCAGGCAGAGGCTTATCGCGCAGGTGTCGACAATCCTAACGTGATGTACAACAACAAGTATCTCTATCAGGATCCCGACAATCCCAACTCGCTCCCCATCTCCGTGATGCCAGAGGGAGGTATCTATACCCTCAACCGCAACAAGGTGAAACAGCTTGACTTCCGCGCCACCATCAACTACAACAAGATCTGGAACGACACCCATATCTTCAATGCCCTCGTGGGTATGGAAGCCAACCGCGCTGACTACGACCAGTCGGAGCATATCGTCATGGGTGTGGACTATGAGATGAGTAGTCTGGTGAATAAGAATAAGGATCGCGTGAAGCAAGCTATCGAGGAAGGAACTGATTTCGATTACTTCGGACAGTCGTGGAACCGTCGTCTGGCTTACGTGGGCAACCTCAACTACTCCTATAAAGGTCGCTATGTGCTCAACCTGACCGGTCGTTACGATGGTTCCAACCAACTTGGCAAGGCCCGTAGCTCTCGCTGGCTCCCGACTTGGAACGTCTCCGCATCTTGGAATGCCCATGAGGAGACTTGGTTCAAGAAATGGCAGGAGAAGACCCAGAACGCTCTCTCCCATGCAACCCTCCGCCTGTCTTACTCACTTAACGGTGAGCAGACCACCGCATCCAACGCCCTGCCGATCTATCGCCCGACAAACCTCTGGCGTCCGTGGGGTGATGAGCAGGAGAGTGCCATCTACCTCTCTCAATTGGGTAATAAAGAGCTCACCTATGAGAAGAAGCATGAGTTCAACGTCGGTGTGGACCTCGGTTTCATCGGCAACCGCATCAACTTGGTGTCCGACTTCTATATCCGCGACAACTTCGACCTGATGGGTTATGTCAACACACAGGGCGCTGGTGGACAAATCCAGAAATTTGCCAATGTGGCCTCGATGAAGTCACATGGTGTTGAAGCCACGCTCTCTACTCAGAATATCCGTACTGAGGATTTCAACTGGACCACCGACCTTACCTTCGCTTACTGTAAGACAGAGATCACCGACCTGCTTTCACAGACCCGTGTGATCGATCTCGTGCGCACCAACGGTTCTTACCGCAAGGGCTATCCCCACCGTTCACTGTTCTCCATTCCGTTCATGGGCCTCAACGACGAGGGTATCCCCACCATCATGAACGAGGAGGGTGAGGTCACCCCCTCCAACATCAATTTCCAGGAGTACTCCAAACTCGACTTCCTGAAGTATGAGGGTCCGACAGAGGCTACCACGACAGGTGGTATGAACAACATGATCCGCTGGAAGAACTGGCGACTCAATGTGTTCATCACCTATTCTTTCGGTAATAAGATCCGTCTCGAACCGGTGTTCTCTGCCGGTTACTCCGACCAGTCGGCCATGCCGAAGGAGTTCAAAAACCGTTGGGTGGTTCCTGGTGATGAGAAAAGGACTTCGATTCCTGCTATCGCCAGTCGCCGTCAGTCTGCCAACGACTACACGTTGAGCTATGCTTACAACGCATACAATTATTCGACAGCACGCGTGGCCGACGGTGGTTTCGTCCGTCTGAAGGACGTGTCGCTCACCTATGACTTCAGTCCCAACCTGCTTCATAAGATCGGGTTGAGCACTGCCTCCTTGAAGATCGACGCCACCAACCTGTTCTTGCTCTATGCAGACGACAAGCTCAACGGACAGGATCCGGAATTCGTCAATGCCGGTGGTGTGGCTTCCCCGCTCTCTAAGCAGTTCACACTGACTGTTCGTCTCGGTATCTAAACTCACATTTCAAGATCATCAATAAGAGAAAAAGAAAATGAAATCGATCAGATATATTTTCATGTCGGCACTTGCTGCATTAGCTCTGTCTTCCTGCAGCGATAGTTTCCTGGACCATCCCGCCGACAACCGTACGGAAATCGACACCGAGGACAAAGTCATCAAGCTACTGTCAAGTTCTTACCCCGGTGCGAACTACATGTGGGTGTGTGAGATTTCCAGCGACAACATTATCGACAACCAGGCACCTCATTTGCCTACCAAGACCTGGGATCCCCAGATTCTCTCGCATTACAACTACTCCTCCTACGACCGGGCAGACGACCAGCTCTTCCGGTTTGAGCCGGCCACCCTGGCCACTTTCGGCGACTACGACCAGCCCGGTCAGATCTGGGAAGGTTTCTATGAGTCGGTGGCAGCATGTAACGCCGCACTCCAAGCCATCGACGAGATCGTGGCTAAAAGCGGGATGACTCCCAAGTTGAAGGCAGCCCGTGCTGAGGCGCTGCTGATCCGTGCCTACGACCACTTCTGCCTGGTCAATGTCTTCTGTCAGCCTTACAAGGACGCGGAGACCAGCAAGAATGATCTGGGAATCCCCTACGTGACAGAAGTCGAGGATGTCGTGCAGAAAGAGTATAACCGAGGCAATGTGGCTGACGTCTACGACCGGATCCAGGCTGATCTGGAGGCCGGCATCGCCGATCTGGATGAGCAGATCTACCAGCATCCGAAGTGGCACTTCAACGCCAATGCCGCCCATGCTTTCGCTGCCCGTTTCTACCTCTACAAGCGTGAGTATCAGAAGGTGATCGACCATGCCAATTTCGTGCTTGGCACCGACAACACCACCCTGCTCAATATGATGATGGATTATTCCGGACTGGCCGACGCTTCTTATAGTTCGGATTTCGCCAATGTCTGGCAGAATCCCTCGCAAAACAACAACCTGATGCTCATCACGACGGGTTCGTTGATGCAGCGCCGCTCGCTGGGATACCGCTATTCCTGTGCCGGTCCTGCCGCCCGTGACGTGTTCCTCATCTCCAGTGGTACGCATGCTTTCTGGCGCTCATATTACATTTGTCCGCTGACTGCTGTTTCCGGAATGTTCGGCTACAGTTCGGCCGACTATGGTTATTTCTCGGGCAAGATCGCCGAGCAGTTTGAGTACAGCGATAAAATCGCCGGTATCGGATTCCCCCATATCATCCATCGCGCTTTTACCGCCAACGAACTGTTGCTGGAGCGTGCCGAGGCTAAAATCATGCTCAAGCAATATGACGCAGGATGCGAGGACCTCTGCGCTTACTGGAACAACAGTTTCGAGAAATTCCCCGAGGCTGACCATACGTTCTATGAGTCGTATGTGAATGTGGCCACTAAGCAGATCATCGAGAACTGGTATTCCGACGCCTCTCATGGCAACTGCTTCCCCAACTGGGATTTCACGCAGCGCGTGAGCAGCAGTTTCGTGGTGCCCGCCGAGGCCACACCCTACATGAACTGTCTCAATGAGCTCCGCCGTTGGGAAACTTCCTTTGAGGGATTGCGCTTCTTCGACCTGAAACGCTGGGGCATTGAGTACAAGCACGTCTACAATGTGCATGCTGATGAGACCACACTGACGGTCGACGACCCGCGCCGTGCCATCGAGGTGCCTTGGGAGGTGATTTCCGCTGGAATGGAGACCTCACGCCCACAGACATCAGCCCACGCCAATTCCAATATCGTGTTGTTTGATGCCAAAGAATATAAAGCAGACTAAAGGAGGGAAATGAAGATGAAAAATAGATTGAACATACTTTTATTCTTTGCCATGTCATTCGTGGCAACTGGTTTTGTGTCCTGTTCGGATGATGATTTCGACCCGTCGATTTTCGACATCAAGGACTACCCACTCGACCGAACACAGTATTCCTTTCCGTTGGACACCTTCCTCAAGGTGAACTTCCTGGAGCCTTATAACGTCAAGTACATCTACCGTATGGAAGATATAGGGTCGGACATGACCAAGAACCTGACTCCCGCAGCTTATGAGAAGAGCGTGCAGTTGGCAGTTCTCTCCAAATATTTGTGGTATGATGTCTATGAGATGTATGGCACGCCCCTTTTCCTCAAGGAGAACAGTCCGCGCATCATCCATGTTATTGGTTCGAAGAACCTCAACCCGAGCCAGGGCACCGAGGTGCTTGGTGTGGCTGAAGGCGGTCTGAAGATCACGCTCTACAATGCCAATGACCTCAATCCGGCCAACATCGACCACATGAACGAGTACTTCTTCAAGACGATGCATCATGAGTTTGGCCATATCCTTGACCAGACCCATCTGCGCCCCACGGCATTCAATCTGATCTCAAGAGCGCAGTATGATGCCTCCACATGGACCAACCTGCCCGACTCCATGGCCGCAGGCCGCGGCTTCGTCTCACCCTATGCAGGCAGTGCTGCCGGAGAGGACTGGGTGGAGGTCCTGGCCAACTACATCACCCGCGATACGCTGAGTTGGGCTGCCCTCATGCGTGCTGCCGCTTTCGAATGGGAAGAGGTGGACATGACATTGAGCGATTACAACAAGAGGGCCAAGGGAGCCAACCTCGACACAGTGGGCTACTTCCGTCAGCACGACAATGGAGAGGAGAAAGTCTACCGCAAGGTATGTGCCCGCAATGCCGATGACAATGTCGCACTGGATGAAAACGGCCACGTGCAATGGCTCAACCGCACTGGTGTACATGGCGACGAGATCATCAAGCAGAAGCTCGAGATGGTGGGCGCTTGGCTGAAAGACAATTGGAACATCAATATCGAGGACTTGCGTCGTGAGGTGCAGAAGCGCCAGTTTGTGACCAATCCCGACGGTACGTTCCAATTCGATAACCGTGGCCGGCTCATCAACCGCCTGATGCAACCTTCCGAGGAGGATCCCTCCATCACCATCATGGAGTATCTCACCAAGTGGGTCACCAATTACAAGAGTTTACAATAATCAAGACATCTCCGATATGAAAAAGATATATTGCATTTCACTGATTCTGGCCACTTCCCTGGCATTCACCTCATGTGTGAAGGAAGAAGACGATATCTTTGGCAAGACCGCTGCCGAGCGGCTCAATGAGGCCAGTGACCTGTATTCGGGCAGACTGATGGCCTCGCATAACGGTTGGGCCATGCAGCTCTATCCCACCACGCAGAACGAGTATCCCTACGGCAACGGCTACCTGCTTCTCTGCCGGTTTAATGCCGACCATTCGGTGAACGTCTCCATGGACAATGTGTTCTCCAACAACCAATACGCAGAGGACACCTCGTTGTGGGAGGTCATCACCGACAATGGACCGGTGCTGTCGTTCAATTCCTACAACAAGTGCCTGCATGCTTTCAGCGACCCCTATGACCTGTCTTTCACGGGTGATGAGAACCAAGCCAACAATGAGACGGGCACAGGTGCCGAGGGAGACTATGAGTTTATCATCGTCGATGCCCCGGAGGATGCCTCATACATGATGCTCAAAGGCAAGAAGCGTGGCACCTACAACCTGCTTACCCCCATTGAGGAAGGTGTGCAATACGCCGATTACCTGGCCGACGTGAAAGCCTTCCAGAACAAGATGTTCGCTGCCAATGCCCCCACGTTCAACGTGTTCCACCTCGGCGACAGCCTCTACAAGATGACGGGTGCCAATGACGGTATTCCCAATATCTACCCTTACGATGGCGACGAGATCATCGATGAGAGTTTCAATGCTTTCCTCATCACCAAGCGTGGCGACAGCTACTACCTGCGTTTCCGCGACGAGGTGGATGAGAACGTGCAGGAGTTTGTCTACAAGCCCGAAGAGGACATCTTCCAGTCTGAGGCATATCCCAATTATTTCATCGAGGGCGACAACCCGCTGCGTTTCTTCAGCAATACACTGGGCAACGCTTCTTTCAAATGGGTGGTCTATGAGCAGTCCGACAAGACAGCCCCGATGTTCCAGACTCTGGCCAGTCAACTCGAGGCCACCTCGTCGAAGAACGTCAAGATCGCCCTGGAACAGGTGCTGATCTCCACGTTGGCCGACCGCATCGTGCTGCAAGTGGCTTATACTTCGAAGGTGGCCAAGCAGGGAACACTTCACAAGCAGTTCTATTATGCCTTTAATGCCGAGACAAGCGGCGATGCACTCAAACTGACTTATGTCGAGCCGACAGGCAAGAATACAGAGGAAATCAGTGCCTCGGGCAATGCTTTGAACACTTTCTCGGCTTTGAACGAAATTATCTCTTTCCTCGGTCAGAATCTGCGAGTGGACGGTGCAGACACGCGGTTCAACCTGAACAACGTGAAACTCATCTCCTCATCCGATGCGGATGCCTGGATCAATGTGAAGGCAAATTAATTATTCACTTTTAAACCATAGATTATGAGAAAACTTTTATTCCTTTCTATCGCACTCTCATGTGCGCTTTCTGGCAGTGCCCAAAAAGCTGATCTGAAGGATGGATTCATCACCAAGCAGCAGATCGTGGACATGCCAAACCAGAAAATGGAGCGGGCCGCCGAGGTCAAGGGGATTGGCCCCAACCGTACTGTCGCCAACAGCGTGTATTACACGATTCCTGGCGCATTGTTCGCTGGATGGACGACTGAAGGCAATGGCTACAAATACTCCATGGCTGTCGTTCCTCCCTTCGTCGATGTCACTTATGCCAATCAAATGACTGACAAGAGCCGCTACATGTGGGAAATCAGTGCCGAAGAAGTGAGTGATGTCACAGAAGCTGCAGAGGAAAACGGCGATTTTATTTCCAACTATACTCCCGGAGGAATGTATTATCCCCTAATTCTCGTCTCTCCTCGGGCCAATGTGACTTATCAGTTCAATGAGGAGAACTATTGGGTGAGGACAGAATCAGGTAGTACAGCAAATGATCTTTCCATGGTGGTCGCTACCAACCAGATTGGAGAAAACACCCTGATGATGACCGCCACCGACCTTCATGGATCCCGTCTGTCGGGCAACACCTATGCTCGCAACACACTCTCCGGCTGGGGTTTCCTGAGCACAGACTTCTTGTTCGGCTCTGGTAGTGTGAGCGGTTCTCCCGCCTGGGGCTTCGAGCAGACCTACAATCCTCTGCTTGCTCCGTTGGCACTCGATGATGTCCGCCTCCAGGGCCTCACTTACAATGAGTATGGTCCTATCCCCGACGGCAAGTCGCTGAAGGCTTACATCCTCACTGTTGACACACTGACCGACGAGACCACTGTGGTGGCCACTCTCGAGGCACTTTCCAGCGATACCATTGATTTTAAAGACGCATCTCCAAAATGGGGAAGCAAAGATGAGAATGCCAATAAGACCGCTTATTTCGGTGAGTTGATTTATCGCAACGCAGAGAAATTCGTCGACCCGTTTGGAAACGAGACCCCGCTGCCCATCGCAGTTCCTGCAGGCAAAGTGTGGCGCATCCAGTTTGAGGGTTTGAATGACGAAGGGGTGAACCTCGGTGTCTATGGTGTGATCAACGGCGAGGTGGAGAGCACCTATATCGAGCCGGGTTATATCCTGACCGAGGATGGTCATGCTTATACATTCCAGAGTTCCATCAGTCCTTATGTCTCTCTGAACGGCCAGTATGAGATGATCGATGTGGTCTCTCGTGATTTCCTGACCGCTGAGTCCCAAGACGGATTCCCCGCAGAGCAGTTCAAGGGTTGGAACGTTCTCCGTGTCTCCAACGACGGCCAGGAGGTCTTCACTGAGGGCATGAGCGGAACAGACTACGACATGGGTTGTGCTTTCGTGGGCACCACTAAACCTTGGTTTGACGAGGATGAGTTCCCCAACTATGATGTGGACGAGGAGACCTTGCCCGACTGGATTGAGAGCATTCAGGTTGACGTCTCAGAATATGAGAAGGATAACATCACGGGCTATAACCTCGTTGTTCCGGTTTGCCAGCCTCTTCCCGCAGGTGTGACTGGCCGTATGGCTGAGATCGACATCGTCGGTAGCGCCGGTATCACGGGCAACAACAAGATCATCGTTCTCCAGGGTGATGCTCAGTATGACGGTACTGGTATCGCTGAGGTCAACAATGATGCTTCTCGTACCAACCGCAGCAAGAACCTCTACAATACTGTTGGACAGCGTATCTCCACAGCTGCTAAGGGTCAGATCTTCATCAAGAACGGTATGAAGTTCATCAAGAAGTAACCAGACTTCCATTGCTTTACAGCATATAACAAGAAATCCCTTCTGCATTCCGCAGAAGGGATTTCTTGTTGTCGGAGTGATGTCAAAGAAACACACAGTTCGCGAGGTATCCCATGGCTTGGTGCCTTGCGCTCATGCTTTATTTCACGACCACTTTCTTGCCATTGACGATATAAATGCCTTTACCCATCTGGCTCTTGTTCACTTTCTGTCCCGTGATGGTATAGACCTCACGGCTTGTATTCGTGGATTTGGCGATGACAGGGAGGATGGCATCGGTGGATTTCTTGTAAATCTGGATGTTGTCACCGTCTGTGTTGTAACAGGCGAAGGAAGAGGATTCCACGTTGTAGCGGAGGTTGCGGTTGACGTTCCTGGACTGGAATGAGATTTTCGCATTGCCGTCGGTGATGTCGATGCTGCACGTGGCGTTGGTGCCGGGCTTGCTGGTGGTGTTGAGTTTTGTGCCGGAGTTTGTGGCCGTGAGGTACGACCCGTCGACTTGCAGCCCCCAGAAGCCTGATGTGGTCTTTTTCAGGGCGATTTTTTGTGTGTTGTCCTCTATCATGACTGTGGCTGTATTCTCGACACCGATGCATGCACCAAGCCGCACTTCTGTTGTCTGATTGACGCTCATGGCCATTGCGTCAGCGGCATTGACGAGGATGATTGTGTCGCCCTCCTGCAGTTGGGCAGCGTCATCCACCTTGGTAAACAGCTCGCCTGTTGTGGGCCTGTAAGTGTAGGCAGCGTCGTTCCCCTTGAAATTGAAGGAAATCGTGCGGTCGCTGTGCATCATGATTTTGTAGATGGGCGCATCGTTGCAGGTCGACTTGTTGAAGTAGGTCCATGTCGGCACATTGATGATGCTGCTGCCATAGAGGTTGGATGGTGATGCTGAGTAATAAAGGGTTCCGTTGTCGGCTGTCACCACCATGGCCCGTTTGGAGGCTTTCACATTATTGAGCGTGTTAAGGTTCCATTGGTTGCGGTTATAGGCGATCCGTGTCACCAGCAGTCCTGTTCCCTGTTCCGGGAAATACCAAGTTCCTGTCTGCCTGTTCTCGAAGATGAAATACTCCTTCTCGTCGGACGGGTTGCGGAAGAGCACTGCGGGGACGCTGCCTTCCACGCAGGGATCCCCCAGAACGACCCCTTGCGGTTCGGTGAGTTCGGGGATTTTCAGCCATCCGAGGTAGCTCCGTTCATAAGCGGTGTAGCCGATGGGAGCGCGCCCGTTATTGATGTTGCAGCCCGTGTCCATGATGCTCCAGTTGCCGAAGGGTGATTCATCCTTGTAGCTATAGTTGGTGCAATAGAAATCCGGCAATCCCAATCCGTGGCCGAACTCATGGCAGAAGGTTCCGATGCCGTCGAGTCCTCCGTAGTAGCTCAGTTCGTTGCCGACGAAATACGATTTGAATGCGAAACCGCTCATGCGCGATGTATACGAATTGAGGTCAAGTTGGTGAGGCCAGATGGTGTTCTCGTCGTTGGAACTGGCCTCGCCTCTGCCCGCATAGATGAAACTTACCAGGGGCACGCTGTTGCCGACGTAGTATTGAGAAAAATCGACACCCTGCTGCACTGCGAGGGCTATGGCTTCCCTCACCATGCTCATCACGTTTTTGTCGTTGCCGTCTTCGTCGTTGCTGCCGTATTCCGCATAGCCTTTGGTCAGTGTCACTTGTGCCACGACAGGAAAGGAGGGGGTGAACATGCCAAAACTTTGACTGGCGAAGTAGTCTTTGGCCGATCCCACGCATCCGGACTCGTCGCTGTAGCCAGGTTCATTGAAGTAACGGTCCATTTTCTCGATGTCATTCGCTTCCTTAAAGGTGACATCGGCGAAATTGACAAGGATGACAGGAATCGTCACGGCTCCGATGCTGTTGACCGAACCCATGCCGCTCTTGCCATATTCCCCAAGTCCGTCTTCGGTGGAGGCGACGTGGCTGTGGAGCGGTCCGTTTGCCCCCCTCATCCGAGCCTTGTTAGACTCTGCTTGGCGGAGGATTTCCTCCATGTCTTTACTGACAAAACGGCCTTTGTCGTTTCGGGTGAAGCACTGACCGTTCTCGGCTCTCCAGAAGTGCATGTACTCGTTGCCTCTGAGTTCCACGTTGATCCGGCTGCCGTCATCCAGCGTGATTGTCCGCCAGATGCCTCGCTGGGCGGGGATGGCACTCATGACCAGCGCATTGGCTGCGAGGAAAGAGGATAGTAGAAATTTTCTCATCATGATGGTTTTATAGGGATTGTTATTTCTCGAATGCGTTGATACTGTCTGTTATCATCGTATTTAACATGCAAATATATACTTTTTATATGGATTTGAGCCTATGTTTTCATTGTTTTTATCTCAAAAACACATTTTATAAGGATATCATCAGAAATTTTTACCATAAGAAGTTCGCTTTCCGAATAAAAAGCACTACCTTTGCTCATCATTACTGCATGTTGCTGACATCATCAACTTAAAATCCTATACATCATGAATCAAGATCAAAAAGGAAGTAAAACTTACCTGTTTTCCATCGTGCTGGTGGCAGTCTTGGGTGGCTTGCTGTTCGGCTACGACACTGCTGTCATCTCTGGAGCGGAGAAAGGTCTCCAGGCCTTTTTCATGGAAGCCAAGGACTTCGCTTACACCGACGGCTGGCATGGTTTCACCTCTGCCTCGGCCCTTATCGGTTGCATCATCGGTTCGGCCCTCTCCGGTTTTCTGGCCACCAACTTAGGCCGCAAGAAATCGCTCATCGTGGCAGGCCTGCTGTTCTTCATCTCTGCCTTAGGCAGCATGTATCCTGAGTTCTTGTTTTTCCAGCACGGCGTACCTACTTACTCCCTGTTGATCATGTTCAATATCTACCGTGTCATCGGTGGAATCGGTGTGGGTTTGGCCTCAGCCATCTGCCCGATGTACATCGGTGAGGTAGCCCCCTCCAATATCCGTGGCATGCTTGTGTCGTGGAACCAGTTTGCCATTATCTTCGGCCAGCTGGTGGTCTATTTCGTCAATTTCTTCATCCTGGGCGACCATATCCAGCCTCTTGTGGAGGAGATGGGCAAGGGAATCGCTGCCATCAATCCTGCCGCACAGTGGACCGTCACCACGGGTTGGCGTTATATGTTCGGTTCAGAGGCTGTTCCTGCGGGTCTCTTTGCCCTGTTGATCTGCTTCGTTCCTGAGACCCCGCGTTACCTGGTGAGTATCGGTCAGGACCAGAAGGCCATGGGAGTGCTTTCGAAGATCAACGGTTCGTCTAAAGCCGTACAGATCCTTCAGGAAATCAAGGACACCATGTCGGTGAAGACGGAGAAGCTGATGACCTACGGATTCATGTGTATTTTCATCGGTATTATGCTCAGCGTGTTCCAGCAGGCTGTCGGTATCAACGCCGTGCTTTACTATGCTCCCCGTATCTTCGGTGATATGGGCATGGAGAACCCCATGGTGGTCACGGTCTTCATGGGCGTGGTTAATATTCTGTTCACCCTCGTTGCCATTTTCACTGTCGAGAAACTGGGCCGCAAGCCGTTGCTGATCTGGGGGTCTTTGGGCATGGCCTTGGGCGCCTTCGGTGTAGCTGTCACTTTCGGTCATGCAGGCATGGAGATGGTGACTGCAGCCAGCATCATGATCTATGCAGCCTCGTTTATGTTCTCTTGGGGTCCGATTACTTGGGTGCTCATCGCCGAGATATTCCCCAACACCATCCGTGGTGCAGCCGTGGCCATCGCCGTGGCTTTCCAGTGGATTTTCAACTTCATCGTGAGTTCCACCTTCGTGCCGATGTTCAATATGCATCTCACCGAGGGCGATGATTTCGGCCATTGGTTCACCTATGGGCTCTACGGCATCATCTGTGTGATCGCTGCCGTCTTCGTCTGGCGTTTGGTGCCCGAGACCAAAGGCAAGACTCTTGAGGATATGAGCAAGCTCTGGAGAAAATAAGCCAAGTCAGTAAGTATACATGGGAAAGCGGGGTCAGAGGCTCCGCTTTTCTTGGCTTTCTCCGTCACTTGTGCTGTCCTGTTAGGTGTTGGGAAATCCTTGATTGTCATTTTTCGGAGGTCAAGGTTCCCTTATATGGATTTATTTTCGTAATTTTGCATCCAAATGCACACGATTGACATGAGTCTGACAGAAATGCTTAACCAGCAGGATGGAGAGCGACATTTCTCCTTTGAAGTGCTGCCGCCCCTCAAGGGCAGCGGTACGGATGGTTTGTTTCAGACGATAGACAAACTCCGTGATTTCGGCCCGCAGTATATCAATATCACGACCCACCACAGTGAGTATGTGTACAAAGAGCTCGACAATGGCTTGCTGGAGCGTCATCGGGTGCGTCGCAGACCAGGCACCATAGCCATCGCGGCGGCCATCCAGCAGCGCTACGGTATACCCGTCATCCCCCATGTGATCTGCAGCGGCACGACTATAGAGAACATCGAGTATGAATTGCTCGATTTGCAGTTTCTCGGGATCAGCAATCTGCTTCTTCTCCGGGGCGACAAGGCCCGTGACGACAAATCGTTCACACCCATGCCCGGGGGGCATGCCCATACCACCGACCTGATCCGGCAAGTCGTCAGCTTTAACGAGGGCTATTTCGCTGATGGCACCCCCATCAAACATCCGGGTACGCCCTTCAGCTTCGGTGTGGCTTGTTATCCGGAGAAGCATGAGGAGGCGCCCAATCTCGAGCAGGATATGGCTCACCTCAAGGCCAAGCAGGATCTGGGAGCTGGCTACGCTGTCACCCAGATGTTCTTCGATAATGAGAAATACTATCGTTTTGTGGAGCGTGCCCGTGAGATCGGTATCACCATCCCCATCATTCCCGGCATCAAACCAGTGGCCAAAATGTCGCAGCTGACGATGGTGCCCAAGACGTTTCACTGCGACATTCCAGAGGCTCTGGCCTCGGAGATGAGCAAATGCCGGAGTGACGAGGAGGTGAGACAGTTGGGCATTGAGTGGACGACTTGCCAATGCCGTGACCTGTATGACCATGGCGTGAGAAACATCCATTTCTATACTGTTTCGGCAGTGGACTCCGTCAGGGAAGTGGCCTTGCGCCTGATGCGGCAGTGACGAGACATAGGGAGAGGAGCGTATGAGATTCGACGAAGTCATCGGACAAGAAGAGGCCAAACAGCGTTTGAGGAAACTGGTCGAGGAAGACCGGGTGCCTCATGCCATGTTGTTCACGGGGCCGCAGGGCAGCGGGAAGATGGCTTTGGCCTTGGCCTTCGCCTCCTATCTGTTGTGTGCCCACCGGCATGACGGCGACAGTTGCGGTGCGTGTCCTCAGTGTGCCATGCTCCGCAAGTGGGCTCATCCCGACCTTCATTTCAGCTATCCTGTCATCAAGCCCAGCAAATCTTCGGCCGATTACAAACCCGTCAGCGATGACTTTATCCGGGAATGGCATGACCTGTTGGCAGAAGGCCCCTATTTCACGATAGAGCAATGGCTCGACAAGATGAGAGCGGAGAGCCAGCAGGCTATCATGACCGTCAAGGAAGCCGACGAACTGACACACAAACTGAGCCTGAGGTCCAGTCAGGGCGGCTATAAGGTGGCTCTGGTGTGGCTTCCGGAGCGCATGCATGAGAGTACGGCCAACAAACTGCTCAAACTCATCGAGGAACCGCCTTCGCAGACTGTTTTCCTCCTGGTGAGCGAGAACCCCGAGGCTTTGTTGGAGACCATCAGAAGCCGCACACAGTTGTTCACCGTCTTCCGTATAGATACCGCTGCCATCCAGCAGGCTTTGGTCGGACGTAGGGGTATTGACGAGGAGGCGGCACACCGCATCGCCCGTATCTGCGAGGGAAATTGGCTCAAGGCCATCGACGCACTCGATGCCGAAAGCGAGAGCCGTGCCTTCCTCAACGATTTCATGCAGATGACCCGCATGTCGTTCATGCGCAATGTGGGTGGAATGGCCCAGTGGAGCGGCGTGGTGGCGAAATATGGCCGTGAGAAACAGAAACGCATGCTCACCTATTTCCTCAGGATGGTGCGCGAGAGTTTCGTCTTCAATTTCCACCAACCTGAACTCACATACATGACCATAGAGGAAGAGAATTTTGTCAAGAGGTTTGCTCCTTATGTCAATGAGCTCAATGTGGTGGAACTGTCGGAATTGATGACCAAGGCTATCTTCGATGTTGGGCGCAATGCCAATGCCAGAATGGTGTTTTTCGATGTGGCCCTCCAGTCGACGGTCTTGCTCCGAAGAAAAGAATAAATTCACGCCTTGTCTCATTGACGGGCGAACAATAGATAAAAAGCAGAAAGATGGACTACAAGAATATGAAATTCAAGATAAGCGCCGGTTGTGACAGGGGGCTTTGCCGGGGCGGCGTCGGCCGTCAGGACAAGCAGCTCAATACCTACGACTGGTTGGCTGACATCCCTGGCAACGCCAGTAATACTGACCTTGTGGAAGTGCAGTTCAAGAACACACGTAAGGGCTACTATCACAATGTCAATAATCTCGATCTCCGCAAAGGTGATATCGTGGCCGTGGAAGCCAATCCTGGTCATGACATCGGTGTGGTCACCCTCACTGGCGAATTGGTGAAACTCCAGATCAAGAAAGCCAATCTGAAATCTGCCGACGACATCAAGCGTATCTACCGGATTGCCAAGCCCGTGGACCTCGACAAATATGAGGAAGCCAAGAGCCGTGAGCATGCGACGATGATCCAGAGCCGCCAGATCGCCAAGGACCTGGGGCTCGACATGAAAATCGGTGATGTGGAATACCAAGGCGACGGCAACAAGGCCATTTTCTATTATATCGCCGATGAGCGGGTGGATTTCCGCCAACTGATCAAAGTGCTCGCCGAGACGTTCCATGTGAGAATCGAGATGAAGCAGATCGGTGCGCGGCAAGAGGCCGGACGCATCGGAGGAACAGGACCTTGTGGACGTGAGTTGTGCTGCGCCACATGGATGAAGAATTTCATCAGTGTGAGCACCACAGCAGCCCGTTTCCAGGATATCTCCCTTAATCCTCAGAAACTGGCCGGCATGTGTGCCAAACTCAAATGCTGCCTCAACTATGAGGTGGATGATTATATGGAGGCCAGCCGTCGTCTGCCAGCCAAGGACGTCATCCTGCAGACACAAGATGCCGACTATTTCATGTTCAAGACCGACATCCTCGCCGGACTGATCACTTATTCTACCGACAAGCGGACGGCTGCCAATCTGGAGACCATCACCGCTGAGCGCGCTCATGAGATCATCGAACTCAATAAGCAAGGGGAGAAACCTCTCTCACTGCAAGAGGATGGTCAGCAGCAGAGCGACAATAAGCCCAAGGACCTGCTTGAGGATGATATCACCCGCTTCGACAAGAGCAAGAAAAAGAAAAAGCGTAAGAGCAAGCCTGCTGCTGCCAAAGACAATAAGCCTGCTGCTGCCGAACAGGGTAATGGCGGACAGAATACGGATAAATCACAGGCGGCTGAACCTCAGACTGAGAAACGTGAATCCGGTCAGAAGACTGGCCGTCAGCCTCAGCAGGGCAAGGAAGATAAAGGTGAACGCCCGCAGGCCAACCGCCGTGGTCCGCGCAAGCCAAGGCCGCCACGGCCCCGTGGCGGGGAACAAAAAGCCGGTCCGGAAAATGCACCTGCCAAACCACAGGGACAACAATAGTCTGATATGACGGGCAAGCCACATATCAAATCGCTCATAACAGCCGTCGCATGTCTTGCGACGGCGACTTTTATGTCATGCTATCAGAATACCGCCTTCTTCAGGTATTTGCCTGTCAATGTGAAGGGGTGGGAGAAGGCTGACCGTTTGGAATTCTGTGTCCCCTCGGTGACGGCCGGAGGCTATTACGTCGAGGAAATCGGTGTGAGGACATGCCGGGATTATCCTTACCGACAGTTGAGCCTCTGTATTCAGCAGAAGGTGATCTCCACTACAGGCCAGCAGACGGCGAGAGAGAAGAAAGACACCATTGTGGTGGATGTTTACGACGAGGAAGGACGTGTGGAAGGGCGTGGCATCAACCTGAAACAGCATCAGGTCCCCTTTAAGAGTCTGAAATTAAATCCGGGTGACTCCATCGTGATGCATATCAGCCACGCTATGCAGCGCCTGTCGGTTGAGGGTATCTCAGATGTGGGGGTGAAAGTGACCCGTCAGTATGCTGATTGAAAGCATCGCCGCCTTGCCCGGACGGTGAATCATGTGCGGATCAGATTGCGGCTGGCATCTATCCTCAGGAAAATGAACAGCAGGATGGTGAATCCCCATAGCGAACTACCTCCGTAGCTGAAGAAAGGCAGGGGAATGCCGATCACGGGGGTCAGTCCGAGAACCATGCCTACATTGATGAAGACATGGAATAAGAAAATGCTGAGAACACAGTAGCCATAGACCCTGCCAAATTTGAAGGGCTGCCGTTCCGCCAGTACGATTAGCCGCAGGATCAAGGCCAGGAAGAGCAGCAGCACCCCCGCTGATCCTACGAACCCCTCTTCCTCACCCACTGTGCAGAAGATGAAGTCTGTGTCTTGCTCTGGCACGAATTTCAACTTCGTCTGGGTGCCGTTGAGGAATCCCTTGCCCTTCAGACCACCAGAGCCAATGGCGATCTCACTCTGGTGGACATTGTATCCGGCATTGGCGATGTCGTCGTCAAGGCCCAGCAGCACATTGATGCGCTGCCGCTGGTAATCCTCCATCACATTGTTGAGCATGATGCTGGCCGAATAGAAGAAAATGATCGACCCAAGCGAGAAGAGTGCGATGTAGAGATAATTGCCCGTTCTCGAACTCAGCCCTTGATAGATGAGATACCCGATGAGTGCAGCACACACCAGCAGTTGCACCCAAACGATGTCGAAAGGTATCACGTATTCGGAGAACAGGAGAAACAATAACGTCACGCCTACGGTGAACCCTCCCAGTTGCAGCGCTTTCCGCTTGTTCTCACAATAGACATACACCATTCCGGCCGAGAACAGTTGGATGAGCAGCAGCACGATAAATTTTCCAAGGGATGTCGGAGTATCCCACAAGGCGATTTGCTCATAACGTATACCCAGGACAAAATACACCACCATGGCGACCCCTGTGAACAGGATGCTCCCCGGCATCCCCTCACGGTAGAACATCAGGAAGAATGCCAGATAGACGAGTGCCGAACCCGTCTCATGCTGCATGACAATACAGCCCATCGGTACAATGACGATGGCACAGGAGAGCAGGAAATCACTCATGCGATGGATGTTGAAGCCGTAGGTGCTCATAAACTTGCTGATAGCCAGTGCAGTGGCGAATTTCGCAAATTCAGCCGGCTGCACACGGATGGGGCCAAGTACCAGCCACGACCGCGATCCCTTGATGGTCACAGGATTGAAAATAGTGGCGAAGAGCAACAAGACCATGAAACCATACAAGGCGTAAGCCAGCATGTCGTAGTAGCGGTCATCGAGCATCAGGATCACAAAACCCAGACAGATCGATGTGCCTATCCATACCAGCTGCATGCCTGAGCGTGTCGATAGACTGAGGATGTCAGGCTCACTGAAGGAATAGCTGGCACCGCACACACTCATCCAGCCGAGTGCGAGCAGTGCGACGTAGATGGCCATTGTCCAATAGTCCAATGACCTCAATACTCCGGGTTGTCTATCTGTCCTTTGCTCCATATTTCAGGTGTTGACTCTGTATTCTTGCTGCCTGTCGTTTCGAACCCTCCGACAGTTCTCCTTTGATGTATTGCTCCATCATCAGCGAACCGATCGGTACGCCGAAAGTGGCACCGAAACCACCGTTCTCCACATAGACGGCGATGGCGATTTTGGGCTCATTCATGGGGGCGAACCCCATGAAGGCTGAGTGGTCCCTGCCACGGTTCTGTGCCGTACCTGTCTTGCCGCAAACTTCATAGTCACGGCGGTTGGCACTGCGGCAGGTTCCTCCGGTCACGGCCCTGCGCATGCCCCTGACCACCAGGTTGTAGGCGTTGCGTGAGGCCATGGTGTAGCGCTTTTTGGTGTAAAGCGTGTCGAGCGGTTGTCCCTCGATTTCTCTCACCACGTGAGGTGTGATAAACCAACCCCTGTTGGCTATGGTGGCGCCGAGGTTGGCGATTTGCAGTGGCGTCAGCGTCACCTCTCCCTGCCCGATGGCGATACTGATCACGCCGAGTGCGTTCCAGTTGCGCTTGAATGCCTTGTCGTAGAAGGTTGCGTTGGGTATCATGCCGCGTTTCTCTCCCGGCAGGTCGACTCCGAGCTTGTAGCCGAATCCCATACTCACCATATAGTCGCGCCAGGTGTCCATCGCATTCTGCAGCGTGCCGTATTTCTCTTTTTTGTTGAGCATGTAGTAGAGGCCCCAGCAGAAGAATCCGTTGCATGACGTGCCGATGGCTGGTATCAGGTTGAGCGGCGACCCATGGCCGTGGCATCCCACCCTCATGCCCCTGGTGACAAATCCCCTGTGGCAAGGATACATTGTGGTGGAGTCGATGATGCCCTCGGTGAGGAATGTAAGTGCCTGACTGGTCTTGAAGGTGGAACCGGGAGGATATTGTCCCATGATGGCGCGGTTGAGAAGCGGCTTGAGCGGGTCTTTGGCCAGCAGCTGGTGGTTTTTTCCGCGTTGGCGGCCGATCATCATCCTCGGATCATAAGAGGGCGACGATACCATGCAGAGCCCCTCGCCTGTCGAAGGTTCTATCGCCACGATACTGCCGAGTTTGCCCTCCATCAGCCGCTCGCCGAGCTTTTGCAGTTCGATGTCAATTCCCAGGGTCAGTGCTTTTCCCGGC
>ODAI014087164.1_pt1 | contig 29728 bp, 26 predicted proteins | sample 1539321 | NCBI WGS metagenome assembly ODAI01 (sample SAMN02144231, study PRJEB22623) | gut metagenome | biome: sheep rumen | host: Ovis aries | place: New Zealand
ACAATCGCCGTATTGTTCTACTCTCTGTTCAATGCGAACGGAACTTTCATGCTCCTTTTCAAGAAATGGGGCTGGTTCCCTCAGAATTTCGAGATGTTTAACAAAGGATGGGGAACTCTCTTACTTATCGCTTTCATCCAGTTCTGGATGTGGTACGGCAATACCATGATCGTGCTTTGTGCAGGTATTCTTGGTATAAGCCCTTCGCTTTATGAAGCGGCAATGGTTGACGGTGCTAACTCAAGAACCACCTTCTTCAAGATCACACTGCCTCTTCTTAAGCCCATTTTGCAGTTCACTCTGGTAACCTCCGCTATCGGTGGTCTCCAGATGTACGATATCCCTCAGCTCTTAAATGCCGGCGATCCCATCGTCAAGGTAGGGGGAATGGATGTAAAATCAACCACAACGGTCATCATGCTCATCAAGAAGTACGTTTCACCCGGAACTACTCAGAACATGGGACGTGCTGCGGCATACTCCGTTGTGCTCTTTATAGTAACTCTTTGCATAAGCCTTATTTTCTACAGATTAACGGCTTCTGACAGCAGTGAAAGGTAAGGTGGATAATATGCAGGATAAAGAAATCAAAGGCTTTAGCGGCACAAAACTTTTCAGAAATATTGTTTGTATATTCCTTTGCTTTATTTCAATCTTCCCCTTCTATATCCTTATTGTGAACTCAACACTCGCATCACAGGATATCGTCGGCGGAATCAAGCTCTTGCCCGGCAATCAGCTTTTTGTAAACTTCAGGAATCTGCTTAGCGGCGGTGCGAAGACTAATAATGTTAATGTGCTTCAGGCAATGCTGAACTCACTTATCATTACAATTCCCGCAACCATCCTTCAGATCTATTTCGGATCTCTTACAGCTTATGCGGTAACGGTTTACAACTTCAAGCTTCGTAATTTTGTCTGGGGATTTATTTATGCGATCATGATGATCCCTACACAGATCTCCATCGTAGGTTTTATCAAGATAACTCAGATAACACATATCTACGGATCATTCCTTGCAATGATCATTCCCGCTGTTGCGGCTCCCACAACTGTTTACTTCATGAAGCAGTATATGGAGACCGGTCTTTCGGTAGAGATAGTTGAAGCTGCAAGAATCGATGGCTCAAGAGAGTTCAAGACATTTAACAGCATCGTACTTCCTCTTCTTAAGCCCGCAATGGCAACACAGGCGATCTTCGGATTCGTTGCATCATGGAACAACCTCTATACACCTTCCATCATCCTTGCAACACAGCCTACAAAGAAGACAATGCCTATGTACGTTGAAGCCCTTAAGGCTAACGACAAGGAAAGAGACTGGGGTCTTATCTATGCAGGACTTTTCGCAACGGTTCTTCCCCTTCTCGTAATGTACTTCACTCTTTCAAAATACATCGTCGGTGGCGTAGCGCTCGGTGGTGTTAAGGAATAATAATCTTTTGGGGTAAAAGATATATGAGGGGTGTCCGCAGGGTCGGACACCCCATTTTTATGAAAAGAATCAGGGAATAGAAAATGCCGGGAATCGATCACAGAAACAGGGAAAATATAGAAAACAGCAAGTTCTCGCAGTCAGGCCTCAGAAAAGGTCTGGATGCCTTTGGAAACATGTTTGCTATCAATGTACTGTTTGTTATTACTTCCCTGCCTATATTTACCATAGGAGCGTCTCTTACTGCAGCATACTCCATGTCGATGAGACTTCAGGATGATAAGGAAGAAACGGTTCTTGCGGGATATATCAGCGAATTCAAAAGGAATTTTAAACAGGCAACCCTTACCTTTTTCCTGGTCCTTTTAGCTGCTGCGATAATGACTGCAGAGGTACTTCTTGTAAGGACGCAGGAGAGAGGATCTCTCATGGCACAGTTTTATACTGTCGTTCTTATTTTTGAAAGCATTGGAATGGCTTTGGTGCTTCCTTTTCTCTTCCCGCTTATCGCTGCATATGAAAATACATTCTGGAATACCATAAGGAATGCATTTTACATGTCTGTGGGATATACCTGGAGTGCGGTGAAGATAATAGTGGCATGGGCTGCACCTGTGATAATCTGCCTGGTCTATCCTGTGATATTCATCACAATATGGTATCTCTGGCTTTTGCTGATCTTCGGGGCTGTGATCTGGGGAACTTCACACACTGTAAGATCGGTGCTCAGAAAAAACAACAAAGCACTTGAGAATAAAAAAGAGGAAAACTCAGGCAAATCTGACGGATCGGAGAAAACCGTAAAAGATGATGCTGAAGATATTCAGTCAGCTAAATAATTTCCGGTTCCGTAAATGCCTATCTTAAAAAGAATGAATCTCATCGGTTTTTCTTTTTTAAGAAGATACAGAAGGTGTTTTCCGGTATCAAGAACAGCCTGCCTTTCATTCTCGTCAGGCTCCGAATCGTTATATAGAAACAGATTTAAAGAATCGATAAAATCATCTGAAAGGATCCCGTCAGGGAGCCTTTTTTTGTATTCGGAAACAGTCTCGCAGGAAGCTATGGGATGTCCGGAAAGCTTAAGGATCAGGAGTATCTGCCTGCAATGCAGAATGTATTTTTCACGCAAGCTTTTTTTGCTAAATGATACCGCCTGAACAAGCCGGTATATAACGAACATCAAAACCGTAATGGAGAGGATGACTGCGCACGGAATGATCAAAAGTCCCGGATCAAATTGAATATGCTCTTTTTCATCATCGGGATCTTCTGATCCGGTGCTTTCGGCTGCTTCTTCAGAGGCGATGTTTTCATAATGGGAATAACTGTCTGTTGCGGACTCGTCGGAAGATGTACGCCAATATGACCTTACATTAAATCCCGGAGTCGGGTCATATGTGATCCACCCTGCCCCGTCAAAGTATACTTCAGCCCATGCGTGAGCCATGGAACTGGTAACGGTAACGCAGCCGCCTTCCTTCACGGGAACGAGATATCCCTGAACATATCTTGCGGGGATTCCCTCACTTCTTGCAAGAAGGACAAATGCCGTTGCAAAATGTGAGCAATAACCGCATTTTGATTCAAGAAGGAAATAGTCCAGGAAGGATGTCTGATCCGTAACGTGATCCGGAAGATCTCCCGGCGTTTCTGTGTATGGGAATGAATTCAGAAATGCGGACAGAGCGTCAAGCTTTTCGACATCATTTGAGCATCCGTCAAAAATGCTGTCCAAAATAGCCCTTGTGCCGGGGGAGAGAACAGGTTCTTTTGCGTAAAGACCATGGATTTTTCCGGAATATTCCACGTATGCTTTGTAGGAAATATCGGAATCATCTCCGGAAAACGAGCTTTCCTCCGGAAAAGGCGCAGACGCCAGGTATTCCTTGAATGCAATATTGTCAGAGTTCAGGGAATAGAAATAGATTTCCGGGGCGCCGGATGAGCTGCTGTTTATAATGTCGGTTTTAAGCGGAGAAAAAACAATACTTTTGTCAGCATATATGGTTTTTATGGTAAAATGTGACCTTTTGATCAGATCGTAGGGCTTGCCTGTATAGGAACCGACAGAAGATATAAGGGAATATGTGTCAGCGACAGATTCATTATCAGGAACAGTAAAGGTGTTTTCCCAGTTTCTTCCGGTAAATGTATCGAAGCTTTTACCTCTGAGGCGGAGCTGTCTTGTGCCGAAGGATATATTTTCAAGTTCCATGACCTCGGTATCATACGAAGACAGGTTCCCGCGTATATCGCCGGATTCGGAGAAGCCTATCAGTGTAACGGAAGGATCAAAAATATATTTTTCGGATAATTCCCGGCGGATATTGTCTATGGCGTTGCTGACATCCGAATAGATCTTACGTACAAAATGCCAGTCATAAGGGTCATCAGATACCGGAGAAACAGCCACAAAGATCATGGTGGCAAGAAGGAACGGAAATATAAAAACAAGATGATCTGTGGAACCGGATCCTTTTCTGTGCCACCCCAGCTGAACTTCTTCAATGACGGTTACCAGAATAAAGAAAAGAGAAGACAATACGAATAATTTTGTTATTGGGACATTAACAAAAAACAAAAGAACCTGGTAAACCGCGGATCCGCAGGCTATGGATATCCTGACGGCTCTGATCCTTAAGGAAAGTTCACCGACAATAAGAGCGGCTGCGGAGGCACCTGTGATAAGGGCTGTCACAGTAAGTATCTTGTCATTAAGTTCAAGTATCCCCTGCCTGAATAATATAAAAAATATCAGGAAAAGAGACAGAAGTATTCCGGAAAGGATCAGCCTCACAGTGGTCCCTGATTCCTTTATGGCAAGAAAAACAAAAGTAAGCATAAAAATGGGGATCAGCAGTAATATCCCGCCGGATTCCAAGGCGCCGGACAGGGTAAGGACGGAATAAAGTCCTGCTGAGATGATCCATATGAAAATGAGCTGATGCATGTTTTTGGTCATCTGAACACCTCACATGGTTTGTCATTATAACCGATCATTTTCACGTTTTCATTTCCGAAAACCGACAAATGCTTATCAGGTTCTTCCGTTACCATAAGAAGAACGGGAGAAGATGAATACTTTGAAAGAATATCCGAGAGCATGCCGGCTCCGGGAGTCCATTTATGAAGTACAAGTATATGGGACGAAGCCGAAAGGATATCCCTGTTTTCTGAGCATTCCCTGTATAATCGGTCATTTTCTTTGGAGTTTCTGAAAGAAAAAGCGGAAAGAGCCCGGTATGAATCCAGAAAACCGGAAATATCACCGAAATCATATTTCGTTATTTTTTCTTTATATGAAAATACGTTTACACGGATGCCTTTTGAAGAATAATAGTATGCCAGGGCAATGACCGTTTCGAGGATCTTGTTTTCAAGCGGAAGATATAAAGCAGGGTCATCATCGTATCTTACCGGGTCCATGATGATGCAGACCGAACTTGAATTTTCTCCGGAAAAAGTCCTGACCGAAGGCTTTCCGCTGCGTGCCGTGGCTTTCCAGTTGATCAGACGGATGTCGTCTCCGGGGACGTAATCCCTTACGGGAATGTCCGGAACCTGCATGGCTTTCTGGTTTGATCCTGATGCTTTCAGGGTTTCGTCAATGTCCGGGTTTTCGATGATATCTATTCGCGGCATGACGGTTGCTTTCAGCGTTTCTTTGTTTCTGAAGGTCAGGGAAAAGAGTCTCAGATAGTCGGTTATGGTGACACTTTTTATGCCGACTTCATATTCTCCCCTGTATTTACAGACAAGGACTGTTTCTTTTTTTATTCCGGAACGGGGAAAAAGCTCGTATTCGGTGTTTTCATCCAGGTCATAGATCTCGGAAAAATCGGAAAAGAAATGGACCCTGATCCCTGCATGGGAAAAGAGATCTTCATTCTGCAGCGTAAAATAAAAAGGCGTTGCGTTACCGGCGGTCACAGACCTTGTTCCGATCTCCTGATAAATCCTGAATCTGGAATAGACTATAAAAGTATAGATAAGAGAAACAAGCGGAACGAAAACGGTAAAAAAGAAAAAACCGTAGGCTGCCGGTCCGCCTTTAAAGGAGATCACAATAAGTGAAATGATAAAAAGAAGCAGTGCAATGATCCTGTTAATTCGCATATCAAACCATGGGAACCTTTGCTTTTAACACATTGGAATAGATCACCGAATCAAGGTCTTCATCATTCATTTTTGCTTCGTGGGTAAGAGAGATTCTGTGATGAAGGCAGTCAACGGCGACGGCTTTTATATCATCGGGTATACAAAAAGTTCTGCCGGACAGATAAGCTTTTGCCATAGCTGCCCTGACAAGCATTATCATGGCTCTGGGGCTTGCACCCATATTAAAGCGGGATTCCTGTCTTGTAAGAGATATGATATCCTCCGCATACCTGAGGACATTGTCCTTGATCACGATTTCCCGGACATCCGAGATGGCTTTTTCAAGATTTTTACGGTCAATGGTCTGCTCTATCTTATCCGGGACTTTTCCGTTCAGATTATTTCTTGTAAGAAGCATTTCATCTTCCGGAGAAGGATAGCCGAGGGATATCTTCATCATAAAACGGTCAAGCTGTGCTTCCGGAAGGGGATATGTTCCGATAAATTCAACCGGGTTTTGTGTTGCGATGATCATGAAAGGTTCAGGCATTTCATAAACCTTATCGTCAACGGTAACCTTTTTTTCCGCCATTACTTCAAGAAGCGCTGACTGGGTCTTTGGGGAGGTCCTGTTGATCTCATCCGCAAGGATGATATTGTGGACGACAGCACCTTTTCTGTAGCTGAATTCTCCTGTTTTCATGTTAAGGACGGACAGACCGGTGACGTCCGTCGGAAGAGTATCGGGAGTAAACTGTATCCTTCCAAAATCAAGTCCCAAAGATGCCGCAAGAGTCTTGACCAGAGTTGTTTTTCCAACTCCGGGAATATCCTCTATGAGAACATGCCCCTGAGCAAGAAGGCAAATCAGAATCTTTTCCACGGCATCGCTGTTTCCGATGAAGTATTCGTTAATGGAATCTTTGAGTTTTTTGATCATTGCGTCCCCTCGTTTTGCAATTTTTAATAAAAAGGTCAATATGATTATATCATTAATACAGGCAGTTGTAGGAACAGAAGCCATCAAATGCAGCCGGCCGTTTGCCGCCTTTTTTTATGAAGCACAACAAGCAAAAACATTGAAAAATAAAGGTTTAAAGGGTAAAATAATTAGGATTGGGTAATTTTGTTTATTGAAAGGCAGACTAATGAGTAAGGAAACACTAACCATAGAAAAACTCTGTGTAAGGATCGGAGAAAAAGAGATCCTGAAAGGGCTGGATCTGAAAGTGTGCGAAGGTGAGACCCATGTCATCATGGGACCCAACGGCGCGGGAAAATCCACCCTGGGAAATACCCTTATGGGAAAAAGCGAGTATGAGGTCACATCCGGAAAGATCACTTTCATGGGTGAAGACCTTCTTGCCATGAGCACCGATGAAAGAGCAAGAAAGGGCCTTTTCATGTCCTTCCAGAATCCCGTGGAAGTTCCGGGAGTAAGACTTTCTGAGTTCGTAAGAAATACTTGTGAAGCCATGGGCGAGAAGATGAGTCTCTGGAATTTCAAAAAGGCGGCCGGAGAGCAGATGAAGGTTCTGGGCATGGATAAGACTTATCTTGACAGAGAGCTGAACGTGGGCTTTTCCGGAGGAGAGAAAAAGAAAGCGGAGATATTCCAGCTTTTAATGCTGAAGCCCAAACTTGCCATTTTGGACGAGACTGATTCCGGACTTGATGTGGATGCGGTCAGGACTGTTTCCGAAGGAGTTAAGGCTTATCAGGAGCAGACCGGAGGAAGTCTTATCATCATCACACATTCAACCAGGATACTTGAGTCACTTAAGGTCGACAGGGTTCATGTCATAGCGGACGGAACCATTGTCTGTGAGGGTGACAGCAGCCTGGTGGACGAGATCAACGAAAACGGATTTGAGAAATATATCGGTAAATAAAAATGAGCGAAGAAAAAACCTTTGTCGATGACATAAACCGTTCGGTTTACGACATAAGGGACGAAGAAAAGGATGCATACAGATTAGAGGAAGGTCTGACCGAGGAGATCGTTAAAAAGATCAGTGAAGAAAAAAACGATCCCGAATGGATGAGGGATTTCAGACTTGAATGCCTGAAGATATATAATTCCCTGGAGGTGCCGCAGTGGGGGCCTGGTATAGAAGGCCTTGATATGGATCATATCTCCACTTATGTTCGTCCCAATACAAAAATGAAAAATACCTGGGATGAGGTTCCCGAGGATATCAAAAATACTTTTGAAAGACTCGGTATACCCGAAGCGGAAAGAGCCTCCCTTGCAGGTGTCGGTGCGCAGTACGACTCTGAGCTTGTATACCACAACGTAATGAAAGAGGTGGAAGAGCAGGGAGTAGTCTATACCGATTTTGAAAGTGCACTTAAGGGTGAATACGCAGATATGGTAAAGGAGCATTTCATGAAGCTCCTGGTGCCTTCCGACCATAAGTTCAATGCACTCCACGGAACGGTATGGTCCGGAGGATCCTTCGTGTATGTACCAAAAGGAGTAAAAGTTTCCATTCCCCTTCAGTCGTATTTCAGACTTAACGCCAAGGGAGCGGGACAGTTTGAGCACACTCTTATCATAGTGGATGAGGGAGCGGATCTTCATTTCATCGAGGGCTGTTCGGCACCCAAATATAATGTGGCAAATCTGCATTCCGGATGTGTTGAGCTTTTCGTGGGAAAAAACGCAAGGCTCAGATATTCCACCATAGAAAACTGGTCCAAAAATATGTACAACCTCAATTCCAAGAGGGCCATAGTTGAAGAGAACGGCCGCATGGAGTGGGTATCCGGTTCTTTCGGTTCCCATGTCTCATATCTGTATCCTTCCACGATACTTAAGGGAGATAATTCCACCATGGAATATACGGGAATTACCTTCGCAGGAGAGGGACAGAATCTTGACACAGGAATGAAGGTGATCCATGCGGGTAAAAATACATCTTCCGTAGTAAATACAAGATCCATTTCAAAGAGCGGAGGAATAAGCACCACAAGGACCAGCGTCCAGGTGCTTCCCAAGGCAAAGGGATCAAAATCCGTGGTCAGCTGTGAGTCTTTAATGGTTGATAATATTTCACGTTCGGATACGATACCCGTAATGGATATAAGATGCGACGATGCGGATGTGGGACATGAAGCATCCATAGGAAGCATACCCGATGATGCGGTATTTTACCTCATGAGCCGCGGTCTTTCGGAGGCCGATGCAAGAGCTCTCATAGTCAGCGGATTTGCTGACAATGTCTCCAGAGAGCTTCCCATGGAGTATGCGGCGGAAATGAATAATCTTATAAGACTTGAGATGAAAGGAACCATAGGATGAGCGGGAATCTGATCATAAACAGTCTCGTTCCTCCCACCTGGAACAGACTTAAAGTAAATGAATATGAACTGCCACTTCCGGGAACCCTTCAGCAGGATACAGCGGCAGATGCTTTTAAAACAGCCGGAGCAGGGACTGCGGAAGGAAGCCTTCATATACAGACGGGATGCGGCAAAGAACTTTCCGATGCTTTGAAAGAAAAAGGCATCATTCCAAAACAGATCCTGATAAAAGGGCCGGAACTTGTTACGTCAAAGATAGACTATTCAGGTGATGCGGCGGACGTGATATGCATAAAGGCGGAAGAAGGACAGACTCTGAACATACTTACGGACATCACGTCTTCTGCCGATAAGGCAGCAGGCGTCCTTCAGATACTTATAGAGGCCGCAAAAGGATCGGTAGTCAATCTTTCACAGCTTGTAAGGGCGGGCAGGGATTTTACCTTTGTTAATGATATAGGCGTCGTTCTTGAAGATGGCGCCGGATTTAATCTGTCACAGGTTTTTGCGGAGGGCGGCAGGATCATAAGCGGATACATGGCGCTGCTTTCCGGTGAGGGAAGTTCTTCAAATGTACACGCGGGACTCGTGAGAAAAGCTTCTCAGTTTATAGATATGAATTATGTGATGAGGCATACCGCACCCTCCACCAGATCGGAGACATATGTCAGTGGAGCGCTCATGGAAGGTGGCTCTAAGACCTTCCGCGGCACCATAGATTTTGTTAAGGGCTGTGCGGGAGCTGAGGGAGCGGAAAACGAGAACATGCTTCTCCTTGATGATACAGTCATTAACAAAACGGTTCCCCTTATCCTGTGTGACGAAGAAAATGTAGCTGGAAGTCATGGTGCAAGCATCGGACGGCCTGCCGAGGATATGCTCTATTACATGATGAGCAGGGGCATTACCCGTGAAAGGGCCCTTAAGATCCTTGAGAAAGCTTCTCTTGATTCCGCGGTGTCTTATATCAGCGACGAAAAAGCAAGAGAATATGTAAGCAGCGCGATTGAAGGGATATGACAATGGATACAAAAATAAATGAATACAGGAAAATGTTCCCTCTTTTGAGCGATGACATTGCATATCTTGATAATGCCGCCACCACCCAGAAGCCGGAATGTGTTCTTGATGCCGTAAGAAAATATTATGAGCGCGATAATGCCAATCCCTTCAGGGGCGTTTATGACCTGAGTGAAAGGGCTACGGAAAGCTATGAAAATGCAAGGAAAGCCGTTGCTGATTTTATCGGAGCCGGGTCTTCATCCGAGATCGTTTTTGTAAGAAATGCCACAGAAGCACTTAATCTCCTGGCATATTCATGGTGTGAGGACAATATCTCCGAAGGGGATGAGATAGTTGTTTCCGTGATGGAACATCATTCGGACTTCCTTCCCTGGAAATATATGGCCGAAAAAAAAGGTGCAAAGCTTGTAAGGCTTGAGCCTGAAAAGTCAGGGGCCGTCACCGATGAAGCTCTTGACAGGGCCCTTTCCGGAAAAACAAAGATCGTGGCGCTTACCCAGGTTTCCAATGTCCTCGGATATGCAAATGACATGGCGCATATTGCGGAGAGGATACACGAAAATGGTGCACTGTTTGTCGTTGACGGAGCCCAGAGCGTTCCCCATATGAAGGTGGATGTAAAGCAGCTTGGATGTGATTTTCTGGCTTTTTCGGGACATAAGATGTATGCCCCCATGGGAATAGGCGTGCTCTACGGAAAGATGGAACATCTTGAAAAAATGAGACCCTTTATGTACGGCGGAGAGATGATACAGACGGTTCACTGGGACAGGGTGACATATGCCGAGGTACCCCACAGATTTGAAGCGGGGACTGTTAACGTAAGCGGAGCCGTGGGACTTTCGGAGGCGATATCTTTTATAAACAATACCGGCTGGGAATTTATCAGAAGCAGGGAAGCTCTTCTTACAAAAAAAGCCATGGAAGGTATGAAGCAGATACCCGGGATAGGGATACTGGGCTCTGAAAAGGTTCAGGATCATGAAGGTATCATAACCTTTACGGTGGACGGCGTTCATCCCCATGATGTTGCCGATATCCTGGGAAAAAGCGGAGTTTGCATCAGGGCAGGCCATCACTGCGCCCAGCCCTTGATGGATTTTCTGGGTGTAAAGTCTACCAACAGGGTGAGCTTTGCGTTTTATAATACGGAAGAGGAAGTGGACAGATTTTTAAATGAACTTTCAAAAGTAAGAGGACTCATGGGTTATGGAGAATAAAACATTCTACAATGAAGTGGTTACGGATCATAATATGCATCCTCTCCATAAGCATGAGCTGGAAGATCCGGATATTGTCCTTGACGGGGTCAATCCGTCCTGCGGGGACGAGATCAGTCTGGGACTTAAGGTTTCAGACGGCGTCATAACGGACGGAGCCTTTATAGGCGACGGATGTGCCGTGTCCCAGGCATCTGCGGACATTATGCTGGAACTTGTCATAGGAAGGACCATAGATGAAGCAAAGCATCTTTCAAAGCTCTTTCTTAAGATGATAAAAAGCGAGGCCACACCCGAAGAGATCGAAGAACTTGAAGAAGCCGGAGCGCTGGAGGATATCTCGCACATGCCTGCAAGGGTAAAGTGTGCCGTCCTTGGCTGGCATACTCTTGAAGAGATGATTAAAAGACTGGACCGGATGTGAAATCTCTTTATGATGAACTGAAAAAATATTCGGAAAAAGGTATTTACTCCTGCCATATGCCCGGACATAAGGGGAGGGGCATTGGGGCCATGCCTGCGGAGTATGCATCGATCGACCAGACTGAGGCGGAAGGACTTGATGATCTTCACGACCCTCAGGGAATAATAAAAGAAGCGGAAAGTTTTGCAGGCAGAGTGCTTGGAAGCGATGAAACACATTTTCTCATAAACGGCAGCACCGCAGGGATACTTGCGGCAGTCCTTTCAAGCGTAAGAGCCGGGGGAAAGCTTGTGCTGTGCAGAGGATGCCATAAATCCGCATATAATGCGATGCAGCTTGCAAACATAAGACCGGGTTATATTTTTCCGGAGCTTCTTAAGGATCCTTTAATGGAAGAAGCCGCAAATGCCGGGGATGTACGGAAGGCCCTTGACGAAAATCCGGATGCGGATGCCGTACTTATCGTTTCTCCCACATACGAAGGGAGACTGTCTGACATAAGATCCATAGCGGATGAAGCCCACAAACTGCAGATCCCCCTGATCGTTGATGAAGCCCACGGGGCACATCTTTCATTTGTGAAAAACAGTCCGTCCGATGCTATAAGATGCGGAGCGGATGTGGTGATACAGTCGGTTCACAAGACACTTCCCGCACCGACACAGACGGCGCTGATATCGGTTAAAGGAAAGCTTGCAAACAGGGAAAAGATCAGAAGATATCTGTCTGTATTCCAGTCAAGTTCGCCCTCATACCCGCTTATGGCCATGATCGACGGATGCATGAGATATATGTCTGAAAATTCAGGGGAGCTGATCCCTTCATTTTTCCGTGATTTTAAAAAAATGACGGAGAGGCTGAGCGGTTGTGATAAACTGTATATAAGGCCTTCATCGGAGGATCTGTCTCTTGGCAGGGCGGATTACGGAAAGCTTCTTATCTGCACTGACAGATCGGACATTGACGGAGCTATACTTGCAGGGATCCTCAGAAATGAATACCTGACAGAGCCCGAAATGGTGACACCGGATCATGTTCTTTTGATGTTTACCGTATGCGATACGAAGGCAGCATTTGATAAGGTTTCCGATGCGGTCCTTGGTATTGATAAAAAGATATCCGGGACAGGAAAGAAACAGTCCGTTTCATATGAGGTCCCAAGGCCTGTTCAGGTCATGAGCCTGAAGGACGCCTTTGAAGCAGAATATGAAGAATGCGAACTGAAAAACGCAGCGGGAAGAGTAAGCACGGAAATAATATGCATGTATCCTCCGGGAAGTCCCATCCTTGCTCCCGGTGAAGAGATATGCGAAAAACACATCCTGATCCTTGAAGAGTATCTTGCCCGGGGTATGAACATAAAGGGCATCAGGGACAATAAGGTAAAAGTGGTAAAAAATGGCTAAGATAATCTGCCTGCTGGGAAAAAGCTGCAGCGGGAAAGATACAATTTATAAAAGACTTCTTGCGGACGCTTCTCTTAATCTTGTCCCCATGGTCTCCTATACCACAAGGCCCCGGAGGGCCGGAGAAAGTGAAGGAAGAGAGTATCATTTTACCGACGAAACCGGCTTTGAAAGGCTTAAGGCTGAAGGAAAGATCATTGAAGACAGAGCCTATGAAACGGTTTACGGGATCTGGAGATATTTTACGGTAGATGACGGAACCTTTGACAAAAACGGTAAAAATGTCATCGCTGCCGCAGGAACGCTGCCTGCATTTGAAAAGCTGAAAGCATATTATGGAGATGAAAATGTCTGTCCTGTCATGATCGAAACGGATGACGGTATAAGACTTGAAAGGGCGATGCGCCGGGAGAAAAAGCAGGCGGCACCGAGATATAAAGAGATGTGCAGGCGCTTCATTACGGACTCTGAGGATTTTTCGGAAGAGAAGATGAGGGCAGCAGGCGTTGACAATGTTTTTATGAACAACGAAGATCTTGATAAATGCATCAGGGAAGTTGCTGATTTTATACGGAAGCTTTAATGGATATAAAAGTAAACCAGGTAAATCAAACACAGCAGATCACACCCCAGCAGTCCGTTCAGGAATCTGACGGAAGTTTTAAGTTCATGCTCACAAGCAATATCGAGGAAGCTGAACTTGCCGGAAAGCTGAACTCTCTGATGGAGCAGATAGATGTCGAAGGAAAAAAGCTCGCCAAGAGAAGAGACGTCAAAGACATGCGCCACTACAGGAGCCTGGTGAAGGAATTTTTAAATGAAGTGGTCACACATTCCCATTCGTTTTCCAGGGAGAATTTCCTTGACAGAAAGGGCCGCCACAGAGTATACGGAATAATACGTCTTGTGGATGACAATCTCGACCAGCTTGCCCAGGAACTGATGAAGGATGAGAAAGACAATCTTGAGATCCTTAACAAGATAGGTGAGATAAGGGGCCTTCTGCTTGATATTTTTACCTGAGAAAAAAACAAATTCCGAAGATCACGGGGGAGATAAAAATGCCGCAACTTAATGACATAATCGGACAGGATCTGATAAAAAAGCAGATAACCGAGTCTGTGCGCTCGGGACATGTTTCCCAGGCATATATTCTTGCGGGCGAAAAGGGTTCCGGAAAGGAATTCATAGCGACGGTTTTTGCCCAGATGCTGGTCTGCGAAAAGGGCGGAGAATGTGCCTGTGGCGAGTGCCATTCGTGTAAGATGGCTGAAGCCAAGACCCATCCTGACATAAAATACATAATTCCGCAGAAGGTCAATTCCATCGGTGTCGAGGAGATACGTAAGCAGATCTGCACCGACATTGACATAAAGCCCTATCAGGCGCCCAAGAAGATCTATATCGTGACAGAAGCTGACAAACTCACGGTACAGGCCCAGAACGCACTTCTTAAGAGCCTTGAAGATGCGCCGACATATGCGGTCATCATGCTCCTTGTATCCAACATAAACATGATGCTTCAGACCGTAAGATCAAGATGTATCACCTGGGAATTAAAGCCTGTGGCTCCTGCGGTACTAAAAAAATATCTTATGCAGGAACTTCAGATCCCCGACTACAGGGCTGATGTTGCCATTGCCTTTGCACAGGGCAATCTCGGCAAGGCAAGGAATATGGCCGCAAGCGATGACTTTTCGGCGATGCAGGCAGCGGCACAGTCCGTTATAAAAAATGCCAGGGATGATTCCATATCCGACATGATCGCACTTGTAAGGAGCCTTGCTGAGTACAAAGTCGATGCGGGTGAATTTCTGGATATGATAGCGGTATGGTACAGGGATGTTCTTATGTTCAAAGCAACAGGAGAAACGGACAATCTTGTTTACAAGGAAGACCTTTCGATCATCAGAAAAGTAGCAAGAAGGAGCAGCTACGAAGGCATCGAGGAGGTGCTTCAGGCCATAGGAAAAGCCAAGGAAAGACTTCGCGCAAATGTGGCATTTGAAGTTGCGATGGAGCTACTGTTTTCCGTGATCCAGGAGTTCGGATAAGTTCATAAAATATTTTTGGAAGCAATCAGTCAGGAGATAAGATGAAGGTTATTTCAATAAGATTTAAAGCCGGCGGGAAAAGTTATTTTTTCGACCCCGGAGACATAGAACTTCACAAGGACGATCACTGTATCGTTGAGACTTCAAAGGGAATAGAATATGCCACCGTTGCGTCCGAGATCCAGGATGTGGATGAGGGCAGGATCGTCTCTCCCCTGAAAAAAGTCATGAGAAAAGCTACCGAAGCAGATGACAGGCAGGTAGAGGACAATATCGAGAAAGAGAAGAACGCATACAGGATCGCTCAGGAAAAAATAGCATCCCACGGACTTGATATGAAACTGACAGATGTGGAGTATGCATTCGACAACAGTAAGATCATATTCTTTTTCGTTGCTGAGCAGCGCGTGGATTTCAGGGAACTGGTAAAGGATCTTGCCGCAGTTTTCAGGACACGCATAGAGCTCAGACAGATCGGCGTAAGGGATGAAGCAAGGAATCTCGGAGGCTTTGGTTTTTGCGGAAGACCTCTTTGCTGTGCGGAATTTTTAAGCGACTTTGTTCCGGTATCCATCAAGATGGCAAAGGAACAGAATCTGTCACTTAATCCCACCAAGATATCCGGTGTCTGCGGAAGACTTATGTGCTGCCTCAAATATGAGGAGGAGGCATATGAGGAATTAAATGCCACAATGCCGGCTCTGGGTGATTATGTTGCAACGTCGGACGGATGCAGGGGCGAGGTCTCCGGAATAAATGTCCTCAGGCAGATGGCAAAGGTTTTGGTTGAGATCGGAGATGAAAAAGAGCTCCGTGATTATCCCGCGGCGGATATTACAGTTCTGCGCAGAAAGAAGGGTAAGAGGAACGGCACCCACGCAAGCATTGCGGCAGAGGATTCTCCGGAAATGCTGGCACTTTTGGAGGATGAGGCAAGAGACCGCAGGGACGAAGCAGAGCGTGTAAAAAGCGCAGGTGACCGAACTCAGAATAATCAGGGCGGAAACAATCCAAACGCAAACAGCAGAAAAAACGACAGGAAAAACGAAAAAAATAACGACAGAAACAGCGACAGAAACGGCGATAAAAACATTGACAAAAATGCCGAAAAAGGCGGCGTGAGAAATAACGAAGAAAAGCGTGATGAACGCATGGATGCCTCAGGCAAAAATGCAGAAGGCGCCGGTGGCGGAAACAGGCAGGATAAAAACGGTAATCACAAACGCCACGGAAGACACGGTAAAGGCGGCAAACATCACGGAGGCGGAAAAGACAAGCCGTCGGGAGACAATGCAGGTCAGTCTTAAAGAAAATGAAAGAATAGACGATCTTCAGAGAGCAGGCCTTAAGATAATACAGAATACGGAGGGCTTCTGCTTCGGAATGGATGCGGTGCTTTTAAGCAGCTTCGCTAAAGTCCCTGAGGGCGGGACAGTGCTTGATCTGGGAACCGGAACGGGAATAATCCCAATACTTATGTCTGCAAAAACAAATGCCCTTCACTTAACCGGACTTGAGATCCAGGAAGAAAGCGCGGAGATGGCTGAAAGAAGCGTCAGGATGAATTCCCTCGAAGGCAGGGTCAGCATCGTCAAAGGAGATATCAAAGAGGCAGGCGGGATCTTTCCCCTGGCCTCTTTTGATGTGATAACATCGAACCCTCCCTACCTTCAGGAAAACCATGGCATTGCCAATCCCGGGGATGCCAAGGCCATTGCAAGGCATGAACTGCTCTGCACACTGGAGGATGTGATAAAGACATCGGAGATGCTCCTTAAAAGCGGAGGCCATTTTTTTATGGTGCACAGACCCTTCAGACTCTCAGAGATAATGTGCCTGATGCATGACCATCATCTGGAACCAAAGAGGATGAGACTGGTATACCCCGGGGCTGACAAAGAGCCGAATATGGTCCTGATAGAAGGAGTCAGGGGAGGCAATATGAGGATCACCGTGGAAAAACCCCTGATACTCCAGAATCCGGACGGATCATACACTGATGAAGTAAAGACTCTGTATGGTTTTTGATCCGGGGCAAGATAAGGAAAGAATATGGCAGGAATATTACAGCTTTGTGCCACTCCCATAGGAAACCTCGGAGATATGTCTCCCAGGATAATCGAATGCCTCCAAAATGCGGATCTTATCGCAGCTGAGGATACGAGAAATTCATTAAAGCTTCTGAATCATTTCGGTATCCATACCCCCATGACAAGTTACCATGAACATAATAAAGTTGAAAAAGCCGGGGTGCTTATCCGTCAGCTCAGAGAGGGCAAAAACATTGCACTCATAACGGATGCGGGAACACCGGCCATATCAGATCCCGGAGAAGTTCTTGTAAAGATGTGCGCAGATGAAGGAATAGAAGTTACGTCACTTCCCGGGCCCTGCGCCTGCATTACGGCTCTTACGCTGTCAGGACTTGATACGAGACGGTTTGTTTTCGAGGGATTTCTTTCACGGGACAAAAAAGAAAGAAGAGAAGCTCTTAACAGACTGGAAAACGAAACAAGGACTGTCATCATATACGAAGCTCCCCATCATCTTAAGGGAACCCTTGAAGATCTTAAAGAAAACCTTGCCTGCGGTGGAAGCAGAAAGATCGCACTTTGCAGGGAACTTACAAAAAAGTTTGAGGAAGTGATCCGCACAACGATAGAAAGCGCCCTTGCAAAATATGAAGATGAGGAACCGAAAGGAGAATATGTTCTTGTAATAGAGGGCAGGAGCGAAGATGATCTGAAGGCTGAAATGACCGCAAAATGGGAAAACATGAGCATTGAAGATCACGTTAAGATGTATGAAGATACTGGCCTTGACCGCAAAGAGGCCATGAAAAAAGCGGCAAAGGACAGGGGAGTGTCCAAGAGAGATATATATGCCGCACTGCAAAAAGACATGCCCTGAAGGCGCGTTTTAATTGCTTTTTTTCATTCTAAGTGCTAATCTTTTAGGGATTGTGGGCAACTGCCCGATTAAAGATAATAACAGGATCATATCCGGGAACGAAATTTTAAGCGAGGTAAAAAAATGTCAGAACAAGCAACAAATAAGGGTGCAAAGCGCGAAAACAAATGGATCTGCGCTGCCATCCCCGCACTTCTTCTTCACTGCAGTATCGGTACGGTTTACTGCTGGGGTACTTTCTCAAAAGAGATCGGTGAATATATCTACGGAGCGGAAAACTTCCAGGCACATGCGGGAGCCGTTCAGTGGGCCTTCTCTCTTGCAATCTTCTTCCTTGGTATGTCAGCGGCATTCCTTGGAGACGTGGTAGAAAAAGATATCCACAGATCTTCACTCATTGCAACCATCTGCTTTACGGTAGGTATGCTCGGAACAGGTGCGGCTATCCTTCTTAAATCCCTTCCCCTTGTATTTCTTTTCTACGGATGCATCATGGGTATCGGACTCGGAACCGGATACTTAAGCCCCGTCAAGACGCTGATGCTCTGGTTCAAGGATCGTAAGGGTCTTGCCACAGGCCTTGCGGTTGCGGGTTTCGGACTTGCAAAGGCAATTGCAACTCCCATAATGCAGAAACTGTTAAATGCATTTGATAATAACCCTGCATACATGTTCTTTATCATGGGCGCTGTATACTGTGTCATGATGTTCATCGGACACCTCCTTCTCAAGAAGCCTTCCGACTGGGTCGAAGCTCACAGCGAGAACGGCGGTATCGGAGAATTCTTTGCTACTCTCGGTAAGAATTTCAAGCTTTCATTTTCCAACAAGACCTTCATCGGAATCTGGATCATGTTCTATATAAACATCACCTGCGGACTTGCACTCATCTCCCAGGAAAAGGCAATCTTCAACTCCATCGGACTTTCTCTTGCACTTGCAGCAACCCTCGGTTCAGTAACTGCAATAGCAAATGCGGCAGGAAGACTCGGATTCTCCGCATGGGCTGATATGTTCAAGGATCGTAACACCATCTACAAGATAATCTTCATCCTCTCCATTGCCTTTACCGGAGCCGTTGTTATCACAAAGGGAATCGACAATAAGATCGTTGTTCTCTGTGTTGCCCTTCTTATCATGGTAAATGCGGGATACGGCGGAGGATTTTCAAATGTACCCACTCTCCTTTCCGACCATTTCGGAATGAAGAGCATCTCCGCGGTTCACGGAATGTGTCTTTCTGCATGGGCAATGGCGGGACTTACCGGAAACCAGCTTGCAACATATATTGTCAAGAATGTGGGTGAATTCAAGGATGTCACACTTTCCGACGGAACAGTGGTTTCTGTCAATACCCAGGGTTATCAGACGGTTCTGTATGTAACGCTGGCACTTTACATCGTTGCATGTATCGTCTGCTTCGTAATGATCCCCAAGAAGAAAGACGATGCACAGAAAGCCTGAATACAGGGTGAGAAAATGAATTCCTGTGATACATGCGTTAATTACATATACGATGAAGATGACGAGTCCTATGAATGCGATGTGAGCATGGACGAGGACGATGTCTACAGACTGAATGCCAATCCCAAAGCGGAGTGCCCGTATTATCGAAACAATGATGAATACGAAGTTGTAAGGCATCAGATGTAAAAAACGGGAAAAGTCATGAAAAAGAACAGAAGGATCTCTTCTGTTCTTTTTTTAATTAATCAAAAAAAAGCGTCAAATAGCATAAATTTGTGGAGAATCAGCCCTTTGGATGGTATAATTCTAATGTATGGCTGAAAAAACTACGCTCTATTCACCGGACCAGCGATCCGAGATACAAGAGGGCAAGAAAAAAGGCCTGAACACGACTGTTTATGAGGATCCCGCCTACCTGCCGGTACAGATGAGAGAGATCAGACTGGCGCTTGAAAGCGGGCTTGATGTTAGTGCGCTCAGAAACCCTGCCCTTGACTGGCTCCAGATGGAGGAGATCCGCCTTGGACTTCAGAGCAAGGTAGATATCAAAAGCTATGCAGATCCCAAGATCCCTTATCAGTACATGCGTCAGATCAGAAAGGGACTTGAGGCAGGCATCGATGTGACCGGATTTTTGATCTATCCGGCGCCCATTGTCCGTCAGATCAGAAAAGCAAGACGCGACGGCGTGGATATAATGAAGTACGTTGAAGAGGGATATGAATCCGACCAGCTTGAACAGATACGTATTTCTCTTGCAAGAAATGTTGAGATCGATAAGTATCTTGCTCCGAATTACAGCGCTCCTTCCATAGAGGAATTCAGACTGGGGCTTGAAAGGGGCATTGACGTTTCTCTGTATGCAAAGCCCGAATATGAATGGCGCCAGATGCGCGAGATCAGGCTCGGCCTGGAAAAGCGTATCGATATAAGCATTTATTCCAACTACCTGTTCCTGGCCCCTCAGATGAAGGAGATAAGACTGGGACTTGAAGACGGACTGGATGTCAGTTCCTATGCGAAGCAGAGATTTTCCGCAATGGACATGAAGGAAAAAAGGCTTGCGCTTAAGGAAGCTGCGGCACATGCCCGGGAGGTTGCATCATCCGCCTCGGTTGCAATGGACTTCGGTGCGCTTGAACAGCTGATAGAAGAAGTGCCTTTTGCAGAGCAGGAGAAGCCTTTTAAGATAGTGCTCTCACCGGACGGAATGGAAGCATATCTGTCCATATCGGATAAGGAAAACAGACCCTGCGAAGAAGATGTCCTTAAGGAGGTCTGGAACTGCAAGATAAGAAAAGGGATCATGCGTTCCGAGATCAGAAATGCCACTGACGGAAGCTATGAAGAGGACACGATACTCATTGCCGTTGGTAAAAACGCCATAAACGGCAAGGACGGATGGTATGAATATTTTTTCAATACCGAGATCAACAAAAAGCCCAAGCTTAACGAGGACGGCTCCGTTAACTATAAGGATATCGAATGGTACGATGCCGTAAAAAAAGGTGACAAGATCGCATTTTATCACAAGGCTGAAGACGGCGTTGACGGATATGATGTGGAGGGCAATGTGCTCAAATCGGTCAAGGGCCGTGAACTTACGGTTCTTTCCGGATCGGGTTTTGTCCTTGACAGGGATAAGTGCACATATTATGCCAAGACCGACGGCATGGTCAGACTAAACGGCGACAAGCTTGAAGTCGATGAGATGCTGGAGGTTGAAGAGATCAATGCCTCCATCGGAAATATCGTTTTTGACGGTTCCGTTCATGTCAGGGGAGACGTGGGAGGAAATGTTTTGATCAAAGCCGGAAAAGATATCCTGATAGACGGCTTTGTGGAAGGCGCAGAGCTTGATGCCGAAGGCGATATCATCCTCAGAAGGGGAATGAACGGGGACGATAAGGGTAAGATAAGAGCCAGGGGAAATGTCACCGCAAAATTCCTGGAGTCTGCAGATGTATACGCGGGCGGATACATAAATATCGACTATTCCATGAACAGCACCCTGTATGCCGAGAAGATGGTGGAAGCAAAGCTCAGGACAGGATCCATCGCAGGAGGGACCTGTACCGGCGTTAAAGGTATCAATGCCCAGAATATCGGTACGAAAGCCGGGATAAAAACACATATCAAAGCCGGTATATCCGAGGCTCTCCTTAAGATAAACAGCGATACATACAAGGAATACAGTGCGGCGAAGGAAGAACTCAGGATCCTCGTCAACATGAGAAAAGAACTTGAGACCAAGTTCACTCCCGCACAGCTGGCAGCCCAGCCTGTTTACGAAAAAGTCCAGAATTCCATTTTCTCCAAGAGCAAGACGGCTGAAAAGCTGGGTGCACAGCTTGAAGAGATCAAGGTGCAGCTCATGGAGATAGAAAGAGCAAGCGTATATGCGAAGGGAACCGTTTACGACGGAACCAGGATCCAGATAGGCAATGCATCCTGGGTACCCGCGAAGGAACTTTCGGATATCACTTTGAAAAAAATGAGAAAAGGCTCCGAAGAAAAGGTCTTTGCATTCCATAATAACCGGGATCCCAAGGACCCCGATGCGATCATTGAGTGAGTACACAACCTGAGGTGGAGATATGGCTGGAAAGGTAATGATAATTACCGGAAAACTGGTTGAGAGAGAAGAGCTCAGCGACATGCTGAAGGACCGCTGTGAGCCTGTTCCCGTTGCAGACGGAGGCGAAGCAAAAAAGCTTCTGATGGAATCGGGGACAGATTATGATTGTGTGTTTTTAAGAGCCGATCTTCCCGGAGTATCCGGAGAAGAGATCCTCAAGGCTTCATTTGAAAAGGGACTTACAAGGAAGATCCCCTTTATCGCCATAGAAGGCGAGGACGAACCTGACACTCCCGATGCATGGTTTGAACTGGGAGTCATGGATGTAGTCAGGAGACCTTTCAGAACAAGAACAATAAGAAGAAGGGTCGATGTGCTCACAAGGATTGCCAGAAGGCAGGAGAAATCCTATGAAAAGCTTGGCAGTCAGGATGAGACATTAAAGAAACAGTTCAAAATACTGACATTACAGTCGGAAGAACTCAAGAAAAAGAGCAATCTGCTCATGGAAGCACTCGGTTCGGTAGTTGAGTACAGAAATCTTGACTATTCCTATCACATTCACAGAGTAAAGGCTTTTACCAGGATACTTGGTCTTCAGATGATGAAGGATTATCCCAATCTCGGACTTACTCCTGAGAAGGTAGAAGTTTTTGCAACAGCCAGTATGCTTCATGATGTGGGAAAGATATGTCTTCCCGACAGCATCATCTTAAAGCCCGGAAGGCTTACGCCGGAAGAGCTGGAGGTCATGAGATCTCATACATCAAAGGGATGCGAGCTTCTTGCAGGGATCAAAAACACCATAGGAAAAGAGTATTATGAAGCGGCTTATGAGATATGTAAGTTCCACCATGAAAGGTATGACGGGAAGGGGTATCCGGAAGAAGTAAAGGGGGACGATATCCCGATTTCGGCACAGATCGTGGGTTTGGCGGATGTATATGACGGACTTGTCAGTGAGAGGCTGTACAAGAAAGCCGTGTCCACCTCCAGAGCATTTGAAATGATCGTCGACGGAGACTGCGGAGTTTTTTCTCCTAAGATCATGGATTGCTTCAGAAGGTGCAGGACACAGTTCGAAGCCCAGGTAGATCAGACGGGAATGGAACTGGCAGACGAAGAAAAGAAATAATTATTAATGACCGCCAAGCGGCCGGAAAAGGAGAACCCCATGGACAATCTTCAACTCAAAAAATATGCCAATGAAGTTCGAAAAGGCATAATCATCTCAACCCACAGCGCAAAAGCCGGACATCCCGGCGGATCGCTCTCTGCGGCTGATGTATTTACATTTCTTTACTTCGAGGAGATGAACATAGATCCCAAGGATCCCGCAAAAGCAGATCGTGACAGATTTGTTCTCTCTAAGGGTCACACGGCGCCCGGACTTTACGCGGCACTTGCAAACAGAGGATACTTCCCCGTTGAGGATCTTACCACCTTAAGAAAGATGGGATCATATCTTCAGGGACATCCCAATATGCACATACCCGGAGTGGACATGGCATCCGGTTCACTGGGCCAGGGAATAAGTGCAGCTGCCGGAATGGCTCTCGGTGCCAAGATGGAGGGCAGGGATTTCAGAGTATATACACTGCTCGGCGACGGTGAGCTGGAAGAGGGCCAGGTTTGGGAAGCTGCGATGTTCGCAGGATTCCGTAAGCTGGATAATCTCTGTGTTATAGTCGATAATAACGGGCTTCAGATCGACGGACCTGTTGATGAGGTATGCTCACCTTATCCCATTGCGGATAAGTTCAAGGCATTTAATTTTGAGGTCGTTGAGATAAATGCCCACGATTTTGATGAAATACGTTCTGCCTTCAAAAAGGCAAGAGATACCAAAGGAAAGCCCACATGCATCATCCTTCATTCAATAAAGGGTAAGGGCGTTTCCTTCATGGAGGGAGCCTGCGAGTGGCACGGAAAAGCTCCCAATGATGAAGAATATGCTGTGGCAATGGCTGACCTTGCAAAGATCGATGAAGAGCTTGCAAAGGAAGGCTGATAGCAGCTTCACGAAATTCACGATTAAACTTTTCACAGATTGATTGCCCCTTTGGGCGAAAGGAATAGATATGGCAGACGTTAAAAAGATTGCAACCAGAGAGAGCTACGGAAACGCTCTCAAAGACCTTGCGGAGGAATTTCCGCAGCTTGTGGTTTTAGATGCTGACCTTGCGGCAGCTACCAAGACCGGTATTTTCAAGAAAGCTTATCCTGACAGACATATAGACTGCGGTATTGCAGAATCCAATATGATGGGTGTTGCGGCAGGTCTTTCGCTGACCGGCAAGATCCCCTTCGTCAGTTCTTTTGCAATGTTCGCGGCAGGAAGAGCTTTTGAACAGGTAAGGAACTCCATCGGATATCCTCACCTCAATGTCAAGATCGGGGCTACCCACGCCGGTATCACAGTCGGTGAGGACGGAGCATCACACCAGTGTAATGAGGATATAGCTCTTATGAGAACCATCCCCGGAATGGTGGTCATGTGCCCTTCGGATGATGTCGAGGCAAAGGCTGCTGTAAGAGCGGCTCTTGAACACGAAGGCCCGGTATACATCAGATTCGGACGTGCTGCGGTTCCCGTGATCAACGATAAACCTGATTACAAATTTGAGATAGGTAAAGGAACCGTGGTAAGAGAAGGTAAGGATGTTACCATAGTCGCAACAGGGATCATGGTGGATTCAGCCTTGGGTGCTGCGGAAATGCTTGCATCAGAAGGTACCGACGCCGAGGTTATCAACATCTGTACCATCAAACCCATTGACAGGGATATCATCGTAAAGAGCGCACAAAAGACCGGAAAGGTCGTTACCTGTGAAGAGCATTCAGTCATAGGCGGACTCGGAAGTGCCGTCTGTGAAGTTCTTGCGGAGGAGTGCCCTGTAAGGGTTAAGCGCATCGGAATGCAGGATGTATTCGGTGAGTCCGGCTCCGCATCAGATCTTGTTCATAAGTACGGACTGGATGCTGAAGGGGTAGCAGCTTCTATAAGGGAGTTTGTAAAGTAATGAAAAATATCTTGTCGCCCTCTATACTTGCCGCTGATTTTAATCTGCTTGGGGAGCAGATCAGGGCGGTAAAAGAGGGCGGATGCGAATATCTTCATGTGGATGTAATGGACGGGATGTTTGTGCCGTCCATTTCGTTCGGAATGCCGGTAATGGAATCCATCAGAAAAGGGAGTGATCTGTTTTTTGACACTCATTTGATGATAGTGGATCCGGACAGATACGTTGAAGAATTTGCAAAAACCGGTGCTGACGGCATCACCTTCCATCTCGAAGCGGTGCAGGGAAGCGTTCCGGATGTTATAAAACATATAAAAAACACAAAAAGCCTTAAGGGAGCAGCTTTAAGGGCGGGCATATCCATAAAGCCGAATACTCCTGTAAGTGAAGTGTTCCCTTATGTGCGTGATGTGGACATGGTCCTTATCATGACCGTAGAGCCCGGATTCGGAGGCCAAAAGCTCATCCCGGAGACCTTAGGTAAGGTAAGAGAGCTCAGAGCTTATCTTGACCGTGAGGGCCTTGATACGGATATTGAGATAGACGGCGGCGTGACTATGGATAACATAAAGGAGATCTGCAACGCCGGTGCCAATGTGATAGTTGCGGGATCCGCTGTTTTCAGGGGAGATGTACTGCAAAATACAAAAGATTTGCTTCAGATGATCGGAGGATGATTTTAAGATGGGCGGTTTTTTCGGAGTTGCTGCTAAGGAGAATTGTATATTTGATCTGTTTTTCGGGACGGATTACCATTCGCATTTAGGAACCAGAAGAGGCGGACTGGTGGTTTACGGTGAGAGCGGATTCAACCGTGCGATCCACAATATAGAGAATTCACCTTTCAGGACAAAATTCGACAGTGAAGTCCGTGATATGGACGGATATATGGGCATAGGTTCCATTTCGGATTATGAACCCCAGCCCCTTGTGATCCATTCCCATCACGGAACTTATGCCATCGTCTCAGTAAGCAAGATCAATAATTCCGAGGAGCTTACAAAAGATCTCATAGACAGAGGGCTGTCCCATTTTATGGAGATGAGCTCCGGCGAGATCAATTCCACCGAGCTGATAGCTGCTCTCATCAATACAAAGGATAACCTGATCGACGGTATCTCCTATGCACTTGAGGCGGTTGAAGGCTCCGTATCCCTTCTTTTGCTCACTCCCAAGGGAATATATGCCGCAAGGGACAGACAGGGAAGAACTCCCGTGATCATTGGGAAAAAGGATGATGCATTCTGCGTAACTTTTGAGAATTTTGCATATAAGAACCTGGGATACAGTGATTACAAGGAACTGGGTCCCGGAGAGATAGTATGTGTCACCGATTCAAACTGCATAACTCTTAAGGCTCCCGGGGATAAGATGAAGATCTGTACATTCCTCTGGGTATATTATGGCTATCCTTCAAGTTCCTATGAAGGAATGAGTGTTGAACGCATGAGATATGAAAACGGTGCATCCATGGCTAAAAGAGATGATGTCAGAGCAGATATCGTAGCCGGAGTTCCTGATTCGGGTACTGCCCATGCAGTGGGATATGCTAATGCTTCAGGAATACCTTTTTCGAGACCGTTTATAAAATATACACCCACCTGGCCCAGATCCTTTATGCCGACCATACAGAGCAAGAGGGATCTTATCGCCAAGATGAAGCTTCTTGCAGTGGAGGAACTTATCAGGGGAAGGAGCATTATCCTTATCGACGATTCCATAGTAAGAGGAACACAGCTCAGAGAGACCACGGAATTTTTGTATAAGTCCGGAGCAAAGGAAGTTCATGTACGTCCTGCGTGCCCTCCTCTTGTTTACGGATGCAAATATCTGAATTTTTCAAGATCCAAGTCCGAAATGGATCTTATCACAAGAAGGGTCATTGAGAGACTTGAGGGAGGAAATGTCACTGAGGAAGTCCTGAAGAAGTACGCAGATCCGGATACCGAAGAATATGCAGCAATGGTCGAAGAGATCAGAAAAGAGATGAACTTCACATCACTTAGGTATGCACGTCTTGATGATATGCTTGATGCCACGGGGCTTGATCATGACAGGCTCTGCACCTTCTGCTGGAACGGAAGGGAGTAACTGACGGAGCTTACTGATGTCTGATAATAACAAGCCAAAACCTTCTGAAAATAAAATGGGGACAATGCCCGTCGGAAAGCTTCTGATCACAATGTCCCTGCCCCTTATAATATCCAATTTTGTACAGGCCCTTTATAATGTGGTGGACAGTATCTTTGTATCAAGGATCACCACGGATGAACTTATCTACGATGAAGCGGGCGAACTGATAAGTGCAGGGACGGATGCGATAAGCGCTCTGGGACTTGCGTTTCCCATACAGCTGGTCATCATAGCACTTGCCATTGGAACGTCCGTAGGTGTCAGTTCTCTTTTGTCGAGGTCACTTGGAGAAAAGGACAATGAAACTGCGGATAAGGCCGCGTCTCACGGAATATTCTTGATGGCGTGCAGTTATCTGGTGTCACTTTCCATCGGGCTTTTTTTTGCGAAAGCCCTTATCGCGGGTCAGGGTGCAACCGGAAGACAGCTTGAGTACGGAACCACATATCTTAGGATCGTCTGCTGCTGCAGTATCGGCGTATATATGGAGATCATGCTGGAGAGACTTCTTCAGTCAACGGGACGCAGTAATCTGTCCATGATCCCCCAGATGACGGGTGCGGTGATCAACTGCATCATGGACCCCATACTTATCTTCGGTCTCTTCGGACTTCCGAAAATGGGGGTTGCCGGTGCCGCCTTTGCCACGGTCTTCGGACAGGTGGTGGCTACCTGTATCGGAATATATCTTAACGTAAAAAAGAATCCCGATATTCACCTTACTCTACGGCATTTCAGACCCGAGATGAGGATAATAAAGGGAATCTATTCAGTGGGACTCCCCGCCATAGTCATGCAGTCCATAGGATCTGTGATGAATTTTGGGATGAATGCCATTTTGCTGGGACTCAACAGAAATGCCGTTGCGGTATTTACTGTTTATTATAAGCTTCAGAGCTTTTTCTTCATGCCGATATTCGGGCTGAACGCTTCGCTGGTCCCTATCATTGCATATAATTACGGAGCCAGGAGCAAGGCAAGGCTGAAGAAAGCTTTCAAGCTGAGTCTGGTGATGGGATTTTTCCTTCTCTTTGTGGGATTTATCTGTTTTGAGCTGATCCCCGGGCAGCTCCTTCGCATTTTTGATACCGGAGACGATTCTCTTATTGTTATCGGCGTGCCGGCCCTTAGGATAATCGGCATCCACTATCTCATGGCATGGTACTGTATACTGACCGGTTCGGTATTTCAGGCACTTGGAAACGGGATCTATTCCCTTATAGTTTCTCTGCTGAGGCAGCTTCTCGCTCTTTTGCCCGCAGCCTACATACTCGGAAGGATCGGCGGTCTGGACCTTGTCTGGTGGTCGTTTCCCATTGCGGAGATAATATCCCTTGCCACCAATTTGTATTTTTACTACAGGATAAACAGGGATGTCATAAGCAGGATATAGTCAGATTAAAAAGGACAGCATGAAATTAACCTTCGTATCCAATTATTTTAATCATCATCAAAAACCACTCTGTGAAGCGTTCATGCGCTCTGATGGGGTGGATTTTTGTTTTATTGCGACAGAGCCCATGGAAGAAGAGCGCATCAGGATGGGATGGGGGATCGATGCTGAAAAATATCCCTATGTGATGGAATACTTTCCGGATGAAGTCCCGGCAGATGGGCGCATACAGGAAAGCGATGTGGTCATATGGGGCGGAGTGGAAGCCTCTGAAGCATGTAAGTCTCTTTATAAAAGGCTTGATGCCGGAAAGCTGACCTTCAGATACAGTGAGCGGTTATATAAAGAGGGACGCTGGAAATTCATCTCCCCAAGGGGACTAAAGCAGAAAAGAGCGGAATTTACGAGATTCAAGGATTATCCCTATTACCTCCTTAGTGCCGGAGCATTTACAGGCTCAGACTATGCTCTTGTGGGCGCATTTCCCGGAAAAAAATTCGTATGGGGATATTTTCCCGAATTCATACATCATGATATGGATGAGCTTTTTGCAAAAAAAAGCAGGCCGGGAGAACCTGTCAGGATAATGTGGGCAGGAAGGATGATAGACTGGAAGCATCCCGAGATCCCGATACAGATAGCGGATATTCTTTTTCACGGAGAAAAGCATCTTGTCCCGGGAATTACCGAAAAGATCAAAAAAAACGGGGGCTTTAAACTGACCATGGCCGGCGGCGGATACATGGAAGAAGAGCTAAAAAAGATGGTCTCTGAAAAAGGGCTGGAGGATGTGGTGGAATTTACCGGGTTTCTAACTCCTGAAGAGATACGAAAGGAGATGGAAAGAAGTGACATCTTCCTTTTTACCAGTGATCAGAAAGAGGGCTGGGGCGCGGTGCTTAATGAAGCCATGAACAGCGGATGTTACGTCATTGCAAGGACGCAGATAGGTGCGGTGCCGTATCTTCTGCAGCAGGGATTAAATGGAATGGCCGGAGATGATGTGATCTACCGCTACAGCAGTTCGGTTATTTATGGGATCCTTGAAAGAGACATCCGCGTGGATATAGGAAAAAAAGCCTATGAGACCATTGAAAAATACTGGAATGCCGAAAATGCGGCAAAAAGATTTCTCGAAACCGCAAGTGAATTATTGAAAAGCGGACGAATATGTTATGCCCCGAAAGATGAGGAGAGCCGGGCACTTCAGCCCATGTGTAAGGATCCGGAAATAACTCCCCGTCAGAGCGGACGG
>ODAI011943581.1_pt1 | contig 29726 bp, 20 predicted proteins | sample 1539321 | NCBI WGS metagenome assembly ODAI01 (sample SAMN02144231, study PRJEB22623) | gut metagenome | biome: sheep rumen | host: Ovis aries | place: New Zealand
CGGATCCTCGCCTTCCTCCTGTTCTTCCCCTGGACGGTAAAGCTCCTGCTGTGGCTGACCGGCAACGAAAGCTTTGTGGCCCTGCTGATGAAAATGTGGGGCTGATGGGGGAAACGACGATAAAAGGAATAAACGTTGAAACGAATTGAATAAATGACGCATGGTTATCGAAATGTACGAAAGAAAAGCCCTCTTGGCGGCAATTCCCAACGCACAAGGAGGAAGTCACCGGTCGGGGAGGATTATTAAAGCCATGAAGATGAAACGAATGAAACACAAATGGCAGAACTACAAACGCCTGAAATATATCTTTTATCTGAGCATCGAATACATGTTCTGCCGAGCGGTCAGGTCTTTCTATCGGTGGCTCTACCGCCGTCGTGAAAACCGTGAGGAGCTGGCGGAAGAGAAGTTCATGAAGCGGTGGAATGAACCGTTTCACCATAGAGGCGGATACGGCTTCTCGACTTTATTTATGGAGCTTTTTATGATTTATTTTCTCGTTTTAACAGAATCTTTTTTGTTTTTAGACAGATTTACTCCTGATGATATACTAGCTTTAGTAGTCGGGGGATTTTTATTATTATGCCTTTTATCCTATCCCCTCTGGCATGTATACGATGTTACCGCCCACCCTGTGCACAATGAGTTCCTGGGGTGGCCGCACGAGCGTCGTCGTCGCTGGTGCATTCGCTCGCTCCGGATCCTCGCCTTCCTCCTGTTCTTCCCCTGGACGGTAAAGCTCCTGCTGTGGCTGACCGGCAACGAAAGCTTTGTGACCCTGCTGATGAAAATATGGGGATGATGCTAGTCGAAAAGTTGTTTTTGTTTGAATGTCAGTAGTTTTATGGTTTTGTAGCAAATGCTCTCATAGCATACAAACAGGTTGGGATGGATATCATACAATAGTTTTCTCCACTTTGTTTTTGTGTCGATGTGGGTCTCTTTTTTCAAGTTCTGTGTTCGCAGGTCTTGTATGATTAGGTCAATGTAATGTCTTTTGACCCTTGCCGGCGAGCTTCCTCTGGCGATGAGTTTTGCTGCGCGTAGGGCAAAGAAGACGAGTTGTTCTTGTTTGATGTTGTCGTATCCGAATTCTTTTGCGAAATCGATTTTGTGTTTTTCCGACAGATAGAAGTCGAAGCATTTTTCGGCGTTGTCTCTGTCGTTCATGATACTACTTTTCCGTTGTCTGTAGAAGTAAAGCGGCTGATGGACGACTGTTACTTTTGAGGTGTTGTTGAACCATTTGAAGAGGATGGCGTTGTCTTCGTAGTACATGCCTTTTGGCATGGGTTCGCTAATGTCTTTTTTATGGAAGAGTTTGTTGCACAGGAAACTTTGGATGGTGCTGTTGAGCACGTGCTGCAATATTTCTTCCTTACTGTAGTCTCCTTCTGCCAGGCTGAACTGGCGTTTCTTCCGGGTGTTCTTGTACACTTTGGTATAGTTGCAGATGACGGCGTCGCTTTGTTTTTCCCTCATGGTTTGGTATAGGGTCTCAAACATGTTTTCGGCCACCCAGTCGTCTGCGTCCACGAAGCCGATGACATCTGCGCTTGCTTGTGCGATCCCGATGTTTCTTGTCTCGCTGGGTCCGGAGTTGTTCTTGTTGATGACTCGTATTCTTTCGTCTTTTTCGGCATATTGGTTGCAAATGTCTGCGGTGCGGTCTGTCGATCCGTCGTTGACGATGATGATTTCAATGTTTTTGAGGGTTTGTCCGATGATGGATTCGAGGCACTGGCTCAGGTATCGTTCTCCGTTGTAGACAGGGATGATGATGGAAATGGTCGGTTTCATGACAGGGGTTGATTTTTATTTTTTATGGACTTTCTTTATGACATCCTTTCTGAATGGCTTCAGGAGTCTTTGGTATGCGACGAAGAAGGTTGGCGATGTCCATAGGAGGCGCAGTCTTAGCCGATTTTTCGCGTTGAGGTATTTTTTATTGGCTGTTTTCTCGCTTTTGAGCCTTTCTCCGATGAGCTGGCTGTAATGTCGCTTGTCGTTGAAGGATGATGATCCGAGGTTGATGCATCTGATGGTGTTTTTCCCCATTTTCACAAGCGCGTGGAGCCCGATGTCTTTCATCCCGTTCTTGACGGCAAATAGGTAGCGGTCTTCTTCGGCGCGGAAGAGGTCGTATTGGCTGGCTGCGTTGTCGCCGAGATGGGTGATGCTGTTGCCATGTTGCCGGTAGTGGTATGGTGTTTTTCGTATGATGGAGATTTTTTGGCATGAGGCGATCCATTCAAAGATGGTGGCATGGTCTTCGTAATGCCTGCCTATGGGAAATTCCCGTTTTGCTATTTTGCGTTTATAGAATTTATTGCACAGTGTCGAACTGATGAGCCCGCTAAAGGCCAACTTCAGTCCTTCGGCCCCTGTATAGCACCCGGGTTTGGCTTTGTCGAACCATGGTTGGGAGGTGTGGTTGAATTCTTCCATGTATCCGCAAACGACGAGGTCGCTGCCATCGTTTTGCATGGTTGTGTACAGTGTTTCCAGGGCGTTTTCATCGATCCAGTCGTCGCTGTCGAGGAAGAATATGTATTCGCCTCTTGCCATTTGCAAGGCTTTGTTGCGGATGGTGGAAACTCCGACGTTTTTTTTAGAATTGAAGAATTGTATGCGGTTGTCTTTTAGGGCGAAGTGGTTGCAGATCTCAGCGGAGGAGTCGGTCGACCCGTCGTTGAATAGTAGTATCTCGAAGTCTTTGAGTGTTTGTGCTAGGGCGGATTCAAGGCATTTTGACAAGAAGCGGTCTGTGTTGTAGACGGCAGTGATGATGCTGATGAGTGGTTTCATGGTCGTGTCCCGTTGTTTTTTATTCATACAATCCGTATTTTTTCTTCCTTTTGGGCAATATTGCGTATGCGATGCCTTGAAGGGCTACAAAGAGCTTGGGTGAGTGCCATAGTACTCTCATCCTCACGCGGTTCTTGAGGTCCATTGTTGTCTTGATGGCTGTTCTCGCAGGTTCCATCTCTTCTTTGATGCGCGTGCTGTAATGCACTTTTTCGGTGAACGGCGAAGCGCTTTTGACGATGCGTTTGAGTATTTTTTTGCCTCGTTTGAGCAATTCCCTGGTACCGATTTCTTCAAATCCGTTGTTCATGGCAAAGTTATAGCGCTCTAGCTCTGCAAGAAAGCAGTCGTAGGCAAGTTGGGCCTTGTCTTTGCTGTAGATGATCCCGCTGGCTCGCTGCCGGTAGTGGTAAAGTACGTCGTTGATGAAGACGGCGCGGCGTGCGGCGGCGAACCAGGCGTAGACTGTGGCATGGTCTTCGTATTTTCGATTGATTGGAAATTCTTTGACGATGACTTCGCGCCGGCAAAGTTTGTTCCATACACAACTGTTGATCCGGTCTTCCAGGCATAGCCGGACGGGATCCTTCCCCTCGTAAGCGCCGGATGCAAGGCGGTCTGCCCGTTCTCTTTTTTTGTTGGTGTATTCTTCAACATAACGTGAGATGACGATGTCGGCATCGGTTTCTTCCATGGTATTGACCATCACTTCAACCATGTTGGCCTCCATCCAGTCGTCGCTGTCGATGAATATGACGTATGGCCCTTTTGACATCGCAAAGCCGAGGTTCCTGGTGGCGCTCAGCCCTGCATTCCCCTTGTGGACAACCTTTACCCTGGGGTCGGTTGAGAATTCGTCGCAAATCTTCCCGGAGCTGTCGGTCGAGCCGTCATTGAGTATGATGATTTCCAGGTTTTTATAGGTCTGTCCCACTATGGATTGGAGACATGCCCTGAGGTACCTCTCTACGTTGTAGACAGGAACAATGATGCTGACCATGGCTTGCTGGTTGTTGCTTGTTTGTGGCATAGTAATGGATAATTAAATCATTTGCATGTCATGCAGTTTTCTGTAATGGCCGTTTTCGCTGAGGAGTTGCTCGTGGGTGCCGCGCTCTACAATGCTTCCTTTGTGCAGGACGCAGATTTCGTCGGCATTCCGGATTGTCGAAAGTCGATGTGCGATGGCGATTGTCGTACGTGTTTTCATCAGCCGTTCCAGTGCGTCCTGAACCAGCCGCTCGCTTTCTGTGTCCAATGCGCTTGTCGCTTCGTCAAGGATGAGGATTGGCGGGTTCTTGAGTACGGCGCGTGCAATGCTCACCCGTTGGCGCTGACCGCCGGAGAGCCGTCCGCCGCGGTCGCCGACGTTGGTGTCGTAGCCCAGCTCTGAATTTTTGATGAATTCATGTGCATTGGCGATTTTGGCCGCCTTTTCCACTTCTTCTTGTGTCGCTTTTTCAACGCCGAAGGTGATGTTGGCCTTGAAAGAGTCGTTGAAGAGAATGCTTTCCTGGTTGACGTTGCCGATTAGCGAGCGCAGGTCGCGGATGCGCAGGTCGCGGATGTTGATGCCGTCAATGAGGATTTCACCTTCCTGCACGTCGTAGAAGCGTGGTATCAGGTCGACCAGCGTGGACTTCCCGCCTCCGCTTTGCCCCACCAGTGCTACGGTCTTCCCTTTTTCAATCTTTAGGTTGATGTTGCGCAACACCCATTTCTCGTTATATCTGAACGACACATTGCGGAATTCGATGGTGTGTTGGAAGCCGTTTTCGAGTTGCCGGGGCGCCGTGGGGTCGCAGATGTTGACCTGGGCTTTCAAGATGTTGTCGATCCGTTCCATGGAGGCCAGTCCCTTGGGGATGTTGTATGAGGCTTTGGAAATTTCTTTCAGCGGGTTTATAATGGAGTAGAGGATGACCAGGTAGTAGATGAAAATGGGGCCGTCGAGCGTCTGGTGGCTCAATACGAGTACGCCGCCGAACCATAGGACTATGACGATGAGCACGGTGCCTAGGAATTCGGACATGGGATGTGCCAATTGTTGGCGCGTGTTGACCCGCATGACTTCGTCCCTGTAAGAGGAGTTGACCTTGTCGAAGCGGCGGACCATCTTTTCTTCTGCACAAAATGCCTTGACGATGCGTAGCCCGCCCAGTGTCTCTTCTACGATGCTGATGGTGTCGCTCCACAATGCCTGTGCCTTCTGCGATTGCTGTTTCAGCTTTCGTCCGACAAAGCCCATGAACCATCCCATGACCGGCACGACGATGATGGTGAAGAGCGTGAGTTGCCATGAGATGAAAAGCAGGGTGGTGAAATAGGCAAGGACGAGGATCGGGTTCTTGAACAGCATGTCGAGCGACGACATGATGGAGCTCTCCACCTCGCCCACGTCGCCCGTGATGCGTGCCAGGAGGTCGCCCTTGCGTTTCTCGGTGAAGAACACCATTGGCAGCGAGGTTATTTTTTGATATATCTGGTTGCGTATGTCGCGTACTACGCCTGTCCGGATGGGGATGATGGTCGCCGACGAGAGGAAATAGGCCCCTGTCTTGATGAATGTGAGCACGGCCAGCACGCTGCCGATGATCAATAGGGTGGTGGTGGCCCCGGATTGCTCGATGAGCCGGTTGACACCATAGTTCATGTTGTTCAGCAACACCTCGTGGACATGCCTCCAGTCCCATGCCAAGAGCGCTGTCGCCTGCTCTGCCTCGCCCGTCTTGAACAAGATGTTGAGCATGGGAATGAGTGTGGCAAATGAGAAGATGTTCAACAAAGCCGAAAGGATGTTGAAGAAGACGGACCACGCCAGGTATTTTTTGTAGGGTGGTATGAAGCGCCTTAAAATAGCTAAAAACTCTTTCATAAATTCATGGGCCTGTGTCTTGGGTGTGAACGGGAACGTCGCGATGTCGATTCCATCCTTTTTCGCTGCAAAGTTATACATTTAAAATGGAAAAGAGACAGAAAACGGGAATAAAATGTGTATCCGCCCTTTCCCCTGTCGGGTGAAACCGCCTTGGACAACGCGTTTTGGGCTAAGTTGAATGCAATGTGCCCGACTAGACTTGTCGTTTTTTCCCTTTTTTTTCTTTTCTTGCGGATTTTTTTGTATCTTTGCATTGAAATGTGGAGGAGGAAGGCTCCTCTTCTTTATGTAATATGATTTGAAAGAATAAAAATTTATGAAAGAATTTAGAAAGTACGCAACGCAGCACATGGGCATCAACAGCATGGTGTTTGACGACTATATGAAGTCACAGGACAGCTATATGAACCCCTATATTCTGGAGGAGCGGCAGCTGAACGTGACGCAGATGGACGTCTTTTCCCGTCTGATGCGTGATAACATCATTTTCCTTGGAACAGAGATTGACGATTATGCCGCCAACGTCATTCAAGCGCAACTGTTGTTCCTGCAGTCAGTGGACTCTGAAAGAGACATCTCGATTTACTTGAACTCGCCGGGCGGCAGTGTGACCGCCGGACTTGCCATTTACGACACGATGCAGTTCATCTCCAACGACGTGGCAACCATTTGCACGGGCATGGCGGCGTCGATGGCGGCCGTCCTGCTGGTGGCAGGAACCGAAGGCAAGCGGCAGGCACTTCCTCACAGCCGCGTGATGATTCATCAGCCTCTGGGCGGCGTGCAAGGACAGGCCTCAGACATCGAGATCGAGGCATTGGAAATCCAAAAGTTCAAAAAAGAGCTCTATACCATCATCTCCGAGCACTCTCACACGCCGTACGAGAAGGTGTGGAAAGACAGCGACCGCAATTACTGGATGACAGCGGAGGAGGCCAAAGCGTATGGTATGATAGACAACGTTTTGACGAAAAAGAAATAAGAAAGGGATGGAAAAGAAAGTTTGCAGTTTTTGTGGACGGAAAGAGACCGAGGCGCGGCTGATGATAACAGGGCTTCATGGGTTCATCTGTGAAGAATGCGTGCGCCAGGCATATCACATCGCTATCTCTTCAGGCGTTTTGGCTGCAGAGGAGGAGGAAGAGGGCTTTGAGGGTGACGAGGCGCCGTTTGTGGTGGAAAAGGTACCCAAGCCCCGTGAAATAAAAGCGTATCTAGACCAATATGTAATTGGCCAGGACGATGCAAAGCGCTACTTGTCCGTGGCGGTGTACAACCATTACAAGCGCTTGCAGCAACCCTCCGATGACGTTGAGATAGAAAAGAGCAACATCATCATGGTGGGCAGTACGGGAACGGGAAAAACTTTGCTCGCGCGGACCATTGCCAAATTGCTGGAAGTCCCTTTTACCATCGTGGATGCCACCGTCTTTACGGAAGCGGGTTATGTGGGCGAGGATGTGGAGAGCATCCTGAGCCGTTTGCTACAAGTGGCCGACTACAATGTCTCGGCAGCCCAGCGCGGCATTGTCTTTATTGACGAGATCGATAAAATCGCACGCAAGGGCGACAATCCCAGCATTACGCGCGACGTCAGCGGCGAAGGCGTCCAACAAGGCTTGCTCAAGCTGTTGGAGGGCACGATGGTCAACGTGCCGCCAAAGGGTGGGCGGAAACATCCGGACCAAGACTATATCCATGTCAACACGCGCAACATCCTGTTCATCTGTGGCGGTGCCTTTGACGGTATTGAGCAAAAAATAGCCCAGCGCCTGAACACCCACGTCGTGGGCTTCGACTCCGTGCAAAATGTGCGGAAAATCGACAAAAGCAACTTGATGAAATACATCCGTCCCCAGGACTTGAAGTCATTCGGCCTGATTCCGGAAATCATCGGCCGGCTGCCGGTATTGACTTATCTCAATCCGTTGGACAGAGATGCCTTGAGCCGAATCTTGCGCGAGCCCAAGAACTCCATCGTCAAACAATACGAGAAACTCTTTGAGATGGACGGCATAAAGCTGACTTTTGACGACGAGGCGCTGGATTTCATCGTCGACACAGCCGTGGAATACAAGCTTGGCGCGCGCGGGCTGCGCTCTATTGTCGAAAACGTAATGATGGAAGCCATGTTTGATGCCCCCTCGAAGCGTGCCAAGACATTGAGGATTACGCTTGATTATGTGAAGACGGAGATGGAGAAGGCGCAACTGGCCTCTTAAGGACGCTCGGCCGAGGTTAAGGCAAGGGGGTGAAGAGTGGCAGTGGAATGAAAAACGGCATCAACATTTTGGTGGGAAAGTGCCTGAACGATAATAAAAATTAAGTAACAGAAAGATTTGCTTACAATGGCTAAAGATTTCAATTTGATACAATATTTAAAACAATATTTTGGCTTTGACAAATTCAAAGGCGACCAGGAGGCTATAATCGAGAACGTGCTTGCTGGCAACGACACGTTTGTGCTCATGCCTACGGGCGGCGGCAAGTCGCTGTGCTACCAGCTGCCGTCATTGTTGATGGAAGGCACCGCCATCGTCATCTCGCCGTTGATAGCCTTGATGAAGAACCAGGTGGATGTCATCAATGGCATGAGCGAGGAGAACAATGTGGCGCACTATTTGAACTCCTCGTTGAACAAGGCTGCCATAGATCAGGTAAAATCTGATATTTTAGAAGGAAAGACCAAGCTTTTGTATGTCGCACCAGAATCCTTGACCAAAGAAGAGAACGTCGAGTTCCTCCGCAACATCAAGATTTCGTTCTATGCCATTGACGAGGCGCATTGCATCAGCGAGTGGGGGCACGATTTCCGTCCGGAGTACCGTCGTATCCGACCGATTATGAACGAGATAGGCAAGGCGCCTGTCATCGCGCTCACGGCAACGGCGACCGACAAAGTGCGCACGGACATCAAGAAAAACCTGAACATCATTGACGCCAAAGAGTTCAGGAGTTCTTTCAACCGCTCCAACCTTTATTACGAAATACGGCAGAAAACCAAGGACGTAGACAAGCAAATCGTCAAGTTCATCAAGCAGAACAGCGGCAAAAGCGGCATTGTCTACTGCTTGTCGCGCAAAAAAGTAGAAGAATTGGCTAGCTTCCTTCAAGTCAATGACATAAAAGTGGCACCTTATCATGCCGGTCTCGACTCGGCGACGCGCTCACAGACCCAGGACGACTTTTTGATGGAACGCATAGACGTCATCGTGGCCACCATCGCCTTTGGCATGGGCATCGACAAACCCGACGTCAGGTTTGTGGTACATTATGACATGCCCAAGAGCCTGGAGGGCTATTACCAGGAGACAGGGCGTGCCGGCCGCGACGGCGGAGAGGGGCTTTGCATCACCTTCTATTCAAGCAAGGACTTGGAGAAATTGGAGAAATTCATGGAAGGCAAGCCTGTTGCCGAGCAAGACATCGGCCGCCAATTGTTGCAAGAGACAGCGGCTTACGCGGAGTCTTCGATTTGTCGTCGCAAGATGCTGCTCCACTACTTTGGCGAGGAATACACGCAAGAAAATTGCGGCAATTGCGACAATTGCAAGCACCCGACCACGAGAGTTGAGGCGAAAGATGCTTTGCTCATCGTGCTGCAAGCAGTCGCAGCCGTCAAAGAGAATTTCAGGGCCGACCACATCATTGACCTGGTGACGGGTCGCAAGACCGAGGACATCATGCTCTACAAACACGACGAGCTGGAGGTCTTTGGCAGTGGCGCGGATGAGAACGAGAAGCTCTGGAATCCCGTCATCAGGCAAGCCTTGTTGTTGGGACACTTGAAGAAAGACGTCGAAAATTACGGCTTGCTCAAACTGACCGCTGCCGGCAAGCGGTTCATGAAGTCGCCGGAGTCGTTCATGATAGTGGAAGACCACGAATATGGCGACTTGGGCGAAGAATTGTCGGCCGAGGGAGCCGGTGCCGTGCTCGACCCGGTGCTTTATTCGATGTTGAAGGACTTGCGCAAAAAAGTTGCCACGCGACACGACCTGCCCCCTTACGTCATCTTTTTGGACGTTTCATTAGAGCAAATGGCGACGATGTACCCGATAACACTTGAGGAGCTGCAGAACATTCAAGGCGTAGGTGTCGGGAAAGCCAACCGTTATGGCAAGGAGTTTTGCGAACTCATCAAGCGCCACTGCGAGGAGAATGAGATAGAACGCCCGGAGGAACTTCGTGTGAGAACGACGGCCAATAAAGCCAAGCCGAAGCTGAAGATTATTGAGCTGATTGACAAGAAAATAGCGCTGGACGAGATAGCCAAGGCACAGGGCATGGCATTCGACGACTTGTTGGCAGACATCGAGTCAATCGTGTACAGCGGATTGAAGCTGAATATCGACTATTATTTGGAAAACCTGTTGGACGAGGAGGTCGTTGATGACATCTATGGCTATTTCAGAGAGAGTGAAACCGATGACCTGGAAGAGGCTCTGGACGAGCTTGGCGATGATTATACGGAGGAGGAAATACGGCTGGTCCGCATCAAATTCATCTCCGACGTGGCAAATTAAAACGATTTTCAATTTTTAACAAAAACATAGACAAATCAGACGTATGAAAAAGATTTTTAATTGGATGCTGGCGACTTCACTAATGCTTGTCCCAGCAGTTTTCACCTCCTGTGACAGCGACGATTGGGATGATGAGGCGCGCTTGCAACTCATTTCCTTTGAACGACAAGCACTCAATGAAGAAGGCTATTGGATTGGATCGGAAAATTATGACGGCAGCGACGATGCGTACGGAAACACGAGCTACCCGAACACCTATACGGAAGGCATGTTGACATTGAACACGACTTACACAACTTCGAGCTTTGGCACCTACTGGTCCGGCTATGCCATCTCCGCCCGTCGCTCGACGGAGTTCAAAAAACTGACGCCAGACCAATTCAACAGTGTTACAGGCTACCCCCACTCAGGAGAGAAGTTCTGCGTTGTCAACACATTCGGGGAAACCATTGACATCAATGCAGGTACTGGAGCCGAGGTGCAGTCCTTGTATTATACTAATTCCGCATACACGCTCAATTCAATTCTCAAGGGCGACGAGTATTCTGGAGGACCTTTTGAGAAAGGCGATTACTTGACCTGCACCATCACGGGAACCCGTGAGGACGGCAGCACCGCGTCAGTCGTGCTCGTGCTGGCCGATTATCGTGACGAAGACGAGAGCAAGCATTTTTCCGTGAGAACTTGGCAACGGGCCGACCTGACCTCTTTGGGAACAGTTACCAGCCTTTCCTTCTCTTTCGACGGCTCGCGAAAAGGCGACTACGGGCTCAACACGCCTGCCTACCTTTGCATCGACGATGTGATCATTAAAAAACCAGGGTCTTAATGTGGACGAATCCATGTATTTTGAGCATTGAAGAGGGGGATTTCGAAGAATGAAGTCCCCCTTTTTGTCATTTTCGCCTCAAAAATTATTTTTTCGCTTCAAAAATTGTCCATTTTTAACTCAAAAAATCCCATTTCACCGCAATTTTTCAAGCTTTGTTTTTTGAGGTTTCCTAGTATTCCGTTGTTAAATAGCATTAATTTAACAGCAAAAAAGCCAATTATAATGGTGTGGTCTGAATAAAATTTGCTAAATTTGCACGCAATAATTTTTTAAGAATGTACTATGTCATCATTTGTTGCAGATAAAATTGTTATGGACGGCCTGACGTTTGACGACGTCCTGTTAATCCCTGCCTATTCGGAAGTTTTGCCGCATACGGTATCGTTATCAACCCGCTTCTCCCGGAACATATTACTGAACATCCCCTTTGTCACGGCGGCGATGGACACTGTCACAGAGTCGGCAATGGCAATCGCAATAGCGCGCGAGGGCGGAATCGGCGTGATCCACAAAAACATGTCAATAGAAGAGCAGGCTCGGCAAGTGGCCATCGTAAAACGCGCGGAAAATGGCATGATTTACGATCCAGTTACCATCCGCAAAGGTTCAACGGTGAGGTATGCATTGGAGATGATGCGCGACTACCATATCGGCGGAATCCCCGTGGTTGACGAAGACAATCATCTCGTAGGCATTGTCACCAACAGGGACTTGCGCTTTGAACGTCGGCTGGACAAGCAGATTGACGAGGTAATGACCAAGGAGAACCTGGTGACAACCAATGCCAAGACGGATTTGGGCGACGCTGCACAAATTTTGCAAGAGAATAAAATTGAGAAACTGCCTGTGGTTGACTCAGACAATCACCTGGTGGGATTGATAACTTATAAGGACATCACCAAAGCCAAAGACAAGCCGATGGCATGCAAGGACGACAAAGGACGTCTGCGCGTGGCCGCCGGTGTTGGCGTTACCATGGACACCCTTGAGCGCATGCAGGCGCTGGTGGACGCCGGGGTTGATGCCATTGTCATTGATACGGCGCACGGACACTCCAAAGGTGTTATAGAGAAGCTGCGTGAAGCCAAACATTCATTTGGGCAGATAGACCTGGTGGTCGGTAATGTGGCAACGGGAAGTGCGGCAAAAATGTTGGCAGAGAATGGAGCAGATGCCGTGAAAGTGGGCATAGGCCCCGGCAGCATTTGCACCACGCGCGTCGTCGCCGGCGTCGGCGTGCCACAGTTGACGGCAGTTTATGATGTCTATAGTGCGTTGAAAGAAACCGGCATCCCTTTGATCGCAGACGGTGGCTTGCGCTATTCCGGCGACATTGTCAAGGCACTGGCGGCCGGTGGCAGCTGTGTCATGATAGGCTCATTGGTAGCAGGAACGGAAGAAAGCCCTGGCGAGACGATTATTTTTAACGGGAGGAAATTCAAGAGCTACCGCGGCATGGGCTCTTTGGAGGCAATGGACCAGAAGCACGGATCAAAGGACCGCTATTTCCAGGGCAATACCATGGAGGCAAAGAAACTAGTGCCGGAGGGAATCGCCGGCCGAGTGCCCTATAAAGGGACAGTCCAAGAAGTGATCTATCAATTGGTGGGCGGCCTGCGCAGTGGCATGGGCTATTGTGGCGCGGCAACGATTGACGACCTGAACCATGCTAAATTCACACGAATTACCAATGCGGGTGTGATGGAAAGCCACCCCCACGACATTGCCATCACTAGCGAAGCACCAAATTACTCACGACCAGAATAACTAATTTTAAAAGGAAAAATGATGAAAATCAGAATGACACTTTTGTCGTTGTTCTTATGTGGAACAATGGCATATGCGCAGAACGACCCGGTAATCATGCGAATTAACGGAAAGCCAGTCAGTCGTTCAGAGTTTGAATATTCTTTCAACAAAAACAATATGGACGGCGTTCTCGACCGCAAAAACGTGAAAGAGTATGTCGACCTTTTTATCAACTACAAGTTGAAGGTCATGGCGGCCATGGATGCCGGAATAGACACCACCATGTCGTTCAAGAACGAATTTGCCGGTTACAGGGACCAGCAGATATTGCCTGCGTTGGTGACCGATGCCGACCTTTTGAAGGAAGCCCGCAACATCTACGAAATGACCAAAGAGCAAATCGGCGACCGCGGGCTGGTGAACCCCGCCCACATCCTGATTATGCTGAACCAAAACGCGACCAAGGAAGAACAAGCGGCAGCCAAGGTGCGCATAGACTCCATTTACAACGCCCTGAAGAAGGGTGCCGACTTCGCAGAACTGGCGACCCAGGTGTCGCAAGACCCAGGCTCTGCGTCGCGCGGTGGCGAGATAGGATTTACACGTCAGGGGGTTATGGTGAAAGAGTTTGAGGACCAGATGTTTGCATTGAAAAAAGGCGAATTGAGCAAGCCTTTCCTCTCGCCTTTCGGCTATCACATCATCCTGTTGAAAGATAAAAAGCAATTTGAGCCGTTTGAATACCATAGAGAAGACATCTTGAAGTTCATCGAGGCGCGCAACTTGCGCGAGCACATTGCAGAACAACTTTTGACGCAGCGCGTAAATGAAAATCCTTCCTTGAATCGTGAAGACTTGATCCTGCAAGCCCTTGATTCGCTGGAAAGAGCAGACCATGAGATGAAATTCCTGATCCAAGAATACCACGACGGCCTGTTGCTCTATGAAATCAGCAACGAGAAAGTCTGGAACCGGGCGGCCAAAGATACAGAAGGACTTAAGGCATTTTTCAAGAAAAACAAGAAAAAATATGCCTGGGCCGAGCCGCGTTTCAAGGGAATTGCCTACCGTACACAGCAGCAGTCCGACGTCGAGGCTGTGAAAAAATGCGTCAAAGGCCTTCCATTCGAGAAATGGGGCGAGAAATTGGCATCAACTTTCAACAACGACTCGATTATCCGCATTAGAGTGGAAAAAGGCGTTTTTGATAAAGGCCGCAACGCGCTTGTGGACCGCGAAATCTTCAAGCAACAAGTCGAAGACCAGCCGTTGGAGGGCTATCCTTATACCGGTGTCTATGGAAAAGTGCTGAAAAAGGGGCCGGAAAGCCATGAAGACGTCCGCACGCTCGTGGTGGCCGACTACCAAGAGTTCTTGGAGCAACAATGGGTCGCTGAACTGCGCAAGAAATACAAGGTTGAAGTAGACCAAAAAGTGCTAGACACAGTCAATAACCATTAACTTTTTTAAAAGAAAATCAATGTCAGATGAGAACGAGTTTTTTGATATTAGCAGGTTTTATCTCCTCATTTATGCTGGCAGGCGCAGGCACGAAGACCTATCAAACATGCAAAAAGGGGACTGAGCAGTCGGCCGATACGACAGAAAGACAGCGGAAGGACGTCCAGGAACACAGTGTGATAGACGAAGTGGTCTGGGTCGTTGGCGACGAGGCGATTTTGAAGTCGGACATCGAAATGATGCGGATGCAGGCGGCGATGGAGGGCCATAACTGGGGCGGCGACCCGGACTGTGCCATTCCGGAGCAAATTGCAGTTCAAAAACTTTTTCTCAACCAAGCGGCAATCGACAGTGTTGACATCTCCGACGCCGATGTATACCAAGACGTGGAGGCACAAATCAACCATTGGATTCAGTTGACAGGAAGCAAGGAGAAATTGGAGGAATACCGTGGGCAAAGCATTACTGAGATGCGCAAATCGATGTTTGATGACTTCAAGAACCGCAAGTTAGTGCAGAGAATGCGCGAAAGGCTGGTGGCAGACATCAATGTCTCGCCCGCCGAAGTACGCCGCTTCTTCAAGGACTTGCCAGAGGACAGCATCCCTTTTGTACCGACGGAGGTGGAAGTGGCCATCATCACCAATACACCGAAAATCCCAATTGAGGAAATAAACCGGGTGAAAGACGAACTGAGGGATTATACAGACCGCATCAACAGCGGCAGCATCTCGTTTTCGACCTTGGCGCGACTTTATTCGGAAGACCCGGGGACGGCGCGGCTGGGCGGCGAGCTCGATTATACAGGAAGAGGCCTGCTGGATCCGGCGTTTGCCGCAGTAGCATTCAACCTTACCGACCCGAATAAAATCTCCAAGATTGTGGAGTCTGAATTTGGCTATCACATCATTCAACTGGTCGACCGCAGAGGCGACAAGGTCAAAGTCCGCCACATATTGAGAAAGCCGAAAGTCTCTGGTGAAGAAATAGAAAAGACAATGACTCGTCTTGACTCGATTGTCAATGACGTGCGCACCGAGAAATTTACCTTTGAAGAGGCTGCGACCTATCTCTCCGACGATAAGGACACGCGCAACAGTCGCGGTTTGATGTCAAATCTCACGGAAATGGGACGCACTTCCAAGTTCCGGATGCAAGACCTGCCACAGGAGATCGCCCAAATGGTCGGAAGTATGCAAGTAGGTGAAATCTCAAAGCCCTTCAAGATGATCAATTCCCAGGGAAAGACCGTGTGCGCCGTCGTGAAGTTGAAGAACAGGATCGAGGGGCACCGTGCGACCATAACCGATGACTTCAATATCTTGAAGGACGTGGTGATGAACAAGCGGCGCAACGACTTTTTGCACGAATGGGTGAAGGAAAAGCTGAAGACCACCTATGTGAGGATTAGCGACAGTTACAAGAACTGTAACTTTGAGTACGAAGGCTGGATAAAATAGCTCCTAAAACGATTGAAATTTAACTTGAAGCATATTGCAAGTAGGCATAAGACCAGTCAAGCAGTGGCCTTATGCCTGTTTTTGCTATCGTGGAATAGCCTGATGATGCAGGCGCAGCAGCGCCACCCGTCAGCGGCGTCCAAGGCCGACAACCGGGTGTATCTCGTGCATGCCGACGAGCTTTACTACGACCAATACGGCAACCGCCCCGACGCCCAAATCGTCAAGGGAAACGTCTCGTTCAGACACAAAGGAGCGAGTCTGCTGTGCGACAGCGCATATTTTTATGAGCAATCCAACTCTTTTGAGGCATTCGGACATGTAAGAATGTTTCAAGGCGACACACTCTCGCTGAAAAGCAGGTACGCTTTCTATGATGGGAACAGCCAGGTGGCGATGGCGCGACGGAATGTAATCCTCAAACACAGGGCAACGACGCTGTATACCGACAGTCTTGACTATGACCGAGGCTATGGGCTTGTGTATTTCTTTGAAGGCGGAAAAATGGTGGACAAAAACTCTGTGTTAACAGCAGACTGGGGGCAATACAGCACTGTGACGCGCGACGCTGTGTTTTACTATGACGTGAAACTGAAAAGTGAGCAAAACAACATCCATACCGACACCTTATTCTATGACACGCGGCGGCGCGTGGCACATGTCGTGGGGCCGTCGAAAATTCTGACCGACGGGAACCTCATCACGACCAACGAGGGATTCTATAACACGCAAAAAGGCGAGACCCAACTCTTCGGACGCTCTACGATAATCAATGAACATCGGGAAATTACGGGCGACAGCCTATTTTACGATGAAGCAAAAGGTGTAGGGACGGGCTACGGGAAGGTGGTCTTGAAGGATAAGAAGAACAAAAACGAGCTGATTGCCGACTATTGTTACTATGACGAGAAAACCGGCTATGCCGTCGCCACTAAAAATGCCTTGGTCAAAGAGTATTCCCAAGGCCCGGACACTTTGTACATGCACGCTGACTCTTTGAAAATGTTGACTTATCACATCAAGACAGACTCGGTTTACCGGGAAATGCACGCTTATAAAAAAGTACGCGTATACAGGCAGGATTTACAGGCCGTTTGCGACTCTTTGGTCTTCCACACGCTCGACTCTTGCCTGACAATGTACCACGAACCAATCGTTTGGAATGAGAACCGCCAGATGACGGGCGATTTGATAAAAGTATATATGGCAGACTCTACGGTGAGAATGGCAAAAATCATGGGCAAGGCATTTACGGCAGAACAATTGAAGGCAGACCATGCCAAATTCAATCAAATTGCAGCCAAGGAGATGACGTCGCATTTCGTGGACGGGAAAATGAGAAGGAATGAGGCTTGCGGAAATGTACAAACCGTCTATTTTGAGATGGATGACAAGGATTCAACCCTGATAGGGATGAATTGCCTGGAAACGGACACGATGCGGATGTTTTTCACCGCGGGCAGAAGGTTGCAGAAAATATGGACGACAAAATTTGAAAGCATCATGTATCCTGTCACACAATTGCCGCCGGGGAAACAGCTCCTTGACGGGTTTGCATGGTACGATGGCGTGCGCCCGCGCGATAAAGACGATGTCTTTGTCTGGCGTTCCCCAAAAGAGAACAAGCCCGGGAGCCAAGGACATAAAAATCAGCAACAGGCAACATCGGACATCGGTATGGATGAGCAGGTAAGAGATAATCACTTGAAAGAATAATGAACAGAAAAAAATGAGCGACATCATTCAACTACTTCCAGATTCCGTCGCCAACCAAATTGCGGCAGGAGAAGTAATACAGCGGCCGGCATCCGTCATCAAGGAATTGGTGGAAAACGCCGTCGATGCAGGAGCCACACAAATTCAAGTGCAGGTCGTGGATGCCGGCAGAACCTCCATTCAAGTCATCGACAACGGAAAGGGAATGTCGACCACAGACGCAAGATTGGCTTTCGAACGTCATGCAACATCAAAAATCAAAGAAGCAGCAGACTTGTTTGACTTGCATACCATGGGCTTCCGGGGCGAGGCCTTGGCATCTATCGCCGCTGTGGCTCAAGTTGAGCTTAAGACAAGGCTTCGGGACAAGCAGTTGGGCACACATCTGACCATCTCTGGCGGGCGCGTGCTCTCGCAAGAGCCATGCTCGTGTCCGGAAGGCAGTAATTTTCTTGTCGAAAACCTCTTTTTCAATGTGCCCGCACGTAGGAAATTCCTGAAGTCGAACAGCACGGAGATGAACCATATTGTCGTGGCATATGAGCGTATTGCATTGGTATATCCCGACATCGCTTTTAGTCTGTACAGCAATGGGACGGAAGTCTCACACCTGCCTGCAGCCAGCTTGAAACAACGAATAGTGGACATTTTTGGCAAACGGCTAAGCCAAGAACTCCTTTCATTGAACTCGGAAACTTCTTTGTGCAAACTTTCAGGATTTGTAGGGAAGCCAGAAGCCGCCCGAAAAAAAGGCGTAAATCAATACTTCTTCGTCAATGGGCGATACATGCGCCATCCTTATTTCAATAAAGCAGTGCAAACAGCACTTGAACGACTTATACAAGAAGGCGACCAAGTGCCGTATTTCATCTATTTTGAGGTTCCCCCCGAATGTATAGACGTGAATATCCACCCTACAAAAACAGAAATCAAGTTTGACAACGAACAGGCCATCTGGCAAATCCTCTCAGCGACAATTAAAGAGGCTGTGGGAAATTACAGCAATGTGCCGACGATAGACTTTGACACGGAAGGAAAGCCAGACATCCCTGTCTTCAACCCGAATCAGAACAACATCCAACCCCCTAAAGATAATTTTAAGCCAGAGTACAATCCTTTTAAAAAGGAAACGACCAAAAACAAAACCGCCCAAAACACTGATTGGCAGGAATTGTACCGCGTCATAGAGAAAGAACAACCGCAGGAAAACGGTTTCTTTGACGAACAGCAAACCCCTTCGTTGATGGAAACGGAAGAAAAAACACCGATGCACTATCAATACAAAGGCATGTACATCCTCACTTCCGTGAAATCCGGACTGATGATTATCGACCAACATCGTGCACATATACGCATATTGTATGAGCAATATTTGCAGCAGGTCGAAGAACATATCTTTGCCTCACAGCGAGCTTTGTTCCCAGAAATCGTCCAATTGTCCTTGTCGGAAAATGTAGTGTTCAGCACCATTTTGACGGAAATGAATGAAATGGGGTTTGAACTCACTGACCTAGGCGGCGGGAGCTATGCCATCAACGCTTTCCCGACAGGCTTGGACGGGCTTGATATGACGAGGCTGGTAACCGAAATGGTTACCACTGCCGTGGAGGAAAAGTTATCCATGAAGGAGGAAATCAATCAAAACCTGGCATTCACCTTAGCAAAGAATGCCGCAATCCCTTATGGACAAGTATTGTCCAATGAAGAGATGGAAGCAATTGTCAATGGATTATTCCTTTGTGACAATGTAAATTACACACCAGACGGAAAACATATATTAACAATCTTGCCACAGACCAAAATAGAACAATTACTCAACTGAAACTGTCAAAAATAAAAAAAACACCATGGAGAAACTGTAAAAGATGCTAAAAGAGCATTATTTGACCCATGAATTAATGTAAAAAAAAATTAAAAACATGCTCTGTTTGCCATTTTAAATGTAAAAAAATGGCCCCAATAACTTTTTTTTGTCGAAATCAGTATTTTTTGCGGAAAAAAAAAACAAGATTTAAATTTTATTCGTAAATTTGCATCGAATATCGGAAGATTGTAAAATTCAGTTGTGACAATTATTTTAAACAATAAAGAAAAAAAATTAATATCAAAAAGTTGAGAAAGATAGAATAAACCATTATTAATTAATTAGTTATTTTTTTAAATTATGAGAAAAGTATTGATGATTTTGGCTTTTGCCAGTGCTTCTGTTGCTACGATGGCACAGGAGGAACCTACGCTGAAACACAGTGTAGCAACTAACTCATTCTGGAGTAACTGGTTCATTCAGGCCGGTGCGAACTGGAATGTGTGGTATGCAGGTGGTGATGCTGAGCATGGTAACGGACTGCCTGCTAGTCCATTTGAAAACTTCCGTTCAAATCCAGGTGTGGCACTTAGTTTAGGTAAGTGGTTTACACCAGGTATGGGTCTTCGTGTGAAAGGTCAAGGTCTTTGGGGTAGAATCGTGCGTGCCTCTTATGGACAAAAAACAACTCAGCCTTACTCAAAAGGATTCAAATATTGGATTCTGAATGGTCAAGCTATGTTCAACTTGAGCAACATGCTCTGTGGCTATAACGAAAAACGCGTGTTCAATGTTATTCCGTTCGCAGGTGCAGGTATTGGTCGTACAATGACACACAACCTGTATGCTATGGACCTGAGCGCAGGTTTGCAATTGCAGTTCCGCGTAGCTAAACATTTGGCGATTCACGTAGAAGCTGGCTGGAACCGTCTTGAGAACGACATCGACGGTGGTTACGATTACTATGGCGACCGTGGATGGGAATCCCACACCAACAATGTTTATGCAGAACTTGGTTTGACATTCAATCTTGGCAAGTCTACATGGAACAAAGTTCCTGATGTTGACGCTATCAAGGCCAACTACAACGATGCAATCAATAACCTCAAGTCACAACTTGATGACTTGAACAACGAAAACGCACGTTTGCAGAAGATGTTGCGTGATGCACAAAACAAGAAGCCTGAAGTAACTGTGATGACAGAGTCTATCCGCGACTTCGTAACTCACCCGATTTCAGTATTCTTCGACCTGGGTAAGATCAACGTGGCTAACTTGAAAGACCTCGTTAACGTTAAAGGTTTGGCTAAATATGCTGTTGCAAACAACTCAAAACTCCTCGTTATTGGTTACGCCGACAGCTCAACAGGTACTCCTGAAATCAACGCACGCCTTTCTAAAGAACGTGCTCAGACGGTTACTAACGAGTTGATCAAACTGGGTGTTAATCCGAACAACATCAGACAAGACTACAAGGGTGGTGTGACTGAGCTTGGTGTTGACTCACCTGTTTCATTCGACCGTCGTGCTACTGTTCAGATTACTGATGAAGAATAATCAAAACTGAATATAACCTTTACAAGAGGGTGTGCCAAAATAGGCACATCCTCTTTTTTTGACTCTATAAAAGAACATTCCCTCGCCTCTCGTTTACTTGATTTTCTGCAAATTGTTTGCAGATTTCAAGAATTTTTCGGAACTTTGCAATGAAGTTGTGCATGGCAATGATATTGTGACCTAATGAGATTTTGACACCACTAAGTTGCTGAAAATCATTGATATGTGATACTTTTTCATTATAAAATATTAAAAATTAATTCATCCAACAAGTATTTTGAACTAATAAGATCAGCTAATATGATAGTATTTGTTGATATTGAGGTTAATTCACAGACAAAGAAAGTGGCAGATTATGGGGCTGTCAGGGAGGATGGTGCCATTTTGCATTCGCATTCCAAAGCTGATTTCGAAGCCTTCGTATCAAAGTGCGACATGATCTGTGGGCATAACATCATAAATCATGATTTGAAATACATGTCGCTGAGAAGTAATCCTATTATTATTGACACATTATTCCTATCGCCGCTGCTATTCCCCAAACGTCCATATCATCGTCTGGTGAAAGATGATAAGTTGCAAGTCGACGAGTTGAACAATCCTGTCAATGATTCCATTAAAGCTCGCAATCTTCTGAATGACGAGGTGGCCGCATGGAACCAATTATCGCAAGACAGACAAGAATTATATCATCAATTGCTTCATCATAGCAATGAGTTTGAAGGATTTTTCAAATTTGTTGGATATTCACCCTCACAACAACTTCCTTTTTGGGATAAAATATTAAGGACTCAGCCAGACTGGACCCCATTGATTTTAAAAGAGTATGAGGGCAAAGTTTGTAGTCATGCAGAGTTTGATTTGTTGGCCCGGCAATATCCTATAGAATTGGCCTATTGTTTGGCGGTGATTGGCGCCGACGACATTTTCTCTATCACACCTGCTTGGGTTCTACATAATTATCCACAAGTGGTCAATGTAATGAACTTGTTGTGTAACACTTCGTGTGGAGAATGCGATTATTGCCATCAACGATTAAATGCTCATAGTGGTCTAAAGGAATTCTTTGGCTATAACGAATTCCGGACTTTTGATGGCGTACCTATGCAGCAACAAGCAGCAGAGTCTGCTATTCGAGGGGAATCATCATTAGCAATCTTCCCAACTGGAGGTGGAAAGAGCCTAACCTTCCAATTACCAGCATTGATGGCTGGACGAAATACACATGGATTGACTGTAGTAATTTCCCCACTTCAATCGTTGATGAAGGATCAAGTGGACAACCTAGTTACACGAGGCATCAGTGAGGCCGTGACCATCAATGGATTACTTGACCCCATTGAACGTGCCACCGCTATTCAACAAGTGGCTGATGGAACAGCCAACCTTTTGTACATCGCTCCAGAAATGTTGCGCAGCAAGACCATAGAACGGTTGCTTCTTAACAGAAATGTGGTACGTTTTGTAATTGATGAGGCACATTGCTTCTCCGCATGGGGGCACGATTTTCGTGTTGATTACTTGTATATCGGTGATTACATTCGTCAAATACAAGAGAAGAAGCAAATGAACAGGCCTATTGCGGTATCCTGTTTTACAGCAACAGCCAAACAAAAGGTTATCAGCGATATTTGTGACTATTTCAGAGTGAAGTTGGGGGTGGAACTGAAAATGTTTGCAGCCAGTACAGAGCGCAAGAACCTACGCTACTCTGTGCTTCATGCAGATACTGCCGACGAGAAATACAATCTGCTTCGTTCGCTGATACTTGGGCATGATTGTCCCTCGATTGTATATGTATCACGTACTCGCCGCACTCATGAATTGGCAAAACACCTGGTCAGGGATGGCATTCGTGCTTTGCCGTTCAATGGCAAGATGGAGGCTAGCGACAAGGTGAAAAACCAAAATGCTTTCATGAGTGGTGAGGTACAGGTTATGGTGGCAACTTCTGCATTTGGCATGGGCGTAGACAAGAAAGACGTAGGTCTAGTTGTGCACTATAATATTAGCGATTCGTTGGAGAACTATGTGCAAGAGGCTGGCCGTGCAGGGCGAGACCCACAAATGCAGGCAGAATGCTTTGTGCTATTTACAGACAGCGACCTTGACAAGCATTTTATTCTTCTCAACCAGACAAAACTAAGTATCAGTGAAATTCAACAGGTTTGGAAAGCCATCAAAGACCTGACAGCCAAACGAGATAAGATTAGCTGCTCACCATTGGATATTGCGCGTCAGGCTGGATGGGGAGAAAAAATAGACGAGATAGAAACACGTGTAAAATCCGCAATTGCAGCATTGGAAGATGCCGGATTCGTTCATCGTGGCAGCAATTCACCTCACGTCTTTGCAACAGGAATTACAGTAAAAACCATGGATGAGGCACGTCAAAAGCTGGCTGCTTCACCCATCTTCGACGAACAATCACGAGAAGAGGCTGCACGTATCATCAAGTCGCTAATCAGCGCCCGTGCTACCGTTGAAGGTAGAGAGGCTAAAGCCGAAAGCCGAGTAGACTATCTTGCGGACATCCTTGGAATGAGTAAGGCAACAGTCATCAGAAACATCAATCTGATGAGGCAAGAAGGCTTACTTGCCAACACTCGTGACATGCAAGCATGGGTATCCAAGCGTACATCCATACGCAACCTTGATATTATCCTGAAATTGGAGAAGTTCCTCTTACAGCGATTTGGGGAAGAGTCACAAAGGGTTAACTACAAGGAACTGAATGAAGAAGCTCACAAAGCAGGATTGACCTATTCAAGTGTTAAGCGATTGAGGACATTACTTCATTTTTTGTCATTAAAAGGTTACATTTACAAACAAGAGCATAGTTTTAGTGATAGTGTTAGTGTTCGCCTGCAAGCATCGGACGACGTTACAAAAAGTCGTTTCGAACAGCGTGCGGGCATTTGTCGTTACATTGTGGAAGCACTCAGTGCACAACGAGATGCGAGCAAAGAGCTGACACTTGTAAACTTCTCCATCGTTGAACTTCTACAAAAATGCATAGCTGCCCGACAGGAGTCGATGTTCGTCGATAAGGAGAAACTTACTATAGAAGACATTGAGGAAGCGCTACTTTATCTCACCAAGACAGAATTGATGAAAATAGAAGGCGGCTTCATCGTTATCTACAACACGATGCAGATTGGTAGAATTGCCGACCGCCGAACCCGCTACAGTAAAGAGCACTATCGCCTGTTGGACGAGTTTTACAAACAGCGCATCCGTCAAATTCATATCGTGGGAGAATATGCCAATTTGATGGTAGGTGACCACAATGTAGCTCTTCGTTTTGTCAATGATTATTTTATTATGGACTTCCGCAAGTTCATCAATCAGTATTTTAAGGAAGAACGACGGGCTCAGATCGACCAGAATATTACACCAGCCAAATACAACCAACTTTTTGGCGAGCTCTCCAATCGGCAGCGTGAGATTATTGACGACAAACTGTCTAAATATATTGTAATAGCTGCAGGGCCAGGCAGTGGGAAAACCCGAGTTTTGGTGCACAAGTTGGCTTCTCTGATCTTACTTGAAGACGTTAAGCATGAGCAACTGCTGATGCTTACATTCTCTCGTGCTGCCGCTACCGAGTTTAAGAAGCGTCTCATTAGTTTAGTAGGTAATGCAGCACACTTCGTAGAAATCAAAACATTCCATTCCTATAGCTTTGACCTCATCGGAAAACAAGGAAATCTTGATGGGGCGAAAGATGTTGTACGACAGGCAGCTGAAATGATTGAAAATAATGAAGTTGAGCCGTCAAAGATTTCCAAGGGCGTCCTTGTCATAGACGAGGCACAGGACATGGGGAAAGATGACTTCCGTTTGATACAAGCCCTCATGAAACAGAACGAGGACATGCGAGTCATCGCCGTGGGCGACGATGATCAAAATATCTATGCTTTCCGGGGTTCTGACTCCAAGTACATGCAGTCGCTAGTAAACCAAGATGGTGCAAAACTCTACGAAATGACTGACAACTATCGTTCTTCGAAATCGGTAGTCGATTGTGCCAATCGTTTCGTAAAACGTATTCCTGGTCGCATGAAGCGAACCACAATCCATTCTGTAACAGGCAAACAAGGCACAGTAACATCCTTGAAATCACTCCATAATGTAGAAATAAACGCTCAAGGTACCACAGCCATCCTCACCCGAACCAATGAAGAAACATTGCAGGTTGCCTACGAATTGAGACAGCGAGGATTGCATGCTACTGTCGCACAATCAATGGGCGGTTTCCGTTTTGGCAATCTTGCTGAAGTTCGTTATTTCCTTAAACAATTAGGTAAAAGTAGTGATGTACTGATTTCAAAGGAGCAATGGCAGGCAGCCAAACAGCGTACACTCGATAAGTATTCTTCAAGTACTTGTTTGAATGTGATGGAACATTTCTTTTCTGATTTTGAAGAAACCCACCAATTCTACTATCGCAGTGATTTGCGCGAATACATTTTTGAGTCAAACATCGAAGACTTTATTGCGGCAGATGACAAATCTATCTTTGTGAGTACGATTCATAAGGCAAAGGGACGTGAATTTGACAACGTCTATCTTATGTCGGCTATTCCCGATGACAGAGACGTAGATGATATGAGGACATATTATGTTGGACTCACCCGTGCCAAACGAAATCTCCATCTAATTCCAGATCCACTTACAGAGAACTCATCCATATCAATACCGCTCAATATGCGAGATGTTTGGCTCGACTTCTTTAAAAGTCGCAAAGAAACAGTGCTTCAACTCAGAAGTGGCGATAAGCTACAATACAAAGACGGATTTTTATTAAACGGACAAGGTAGCAAGGTCGCCGCACTTTCTGCCTCAGGCAAAGACAAGTTGAAAACATGGACAGACAAAGGCTACAAAGTGATGGGTGTCAAGGTGAGTTATATCCTTGCTTGGCGACCTGTGGGGGCAGAAACAGAGCATGCTGTCTCTTTGGCGAACATCGTTTTATCTAAAACCGAGGGAGAATGATTCCTATAAAGATTAGTTCTTCCCTTATTGTGGTTTTAAAAAAGCAGACAAGAAACGAGAACCTTACATCTCTCCAGTATTCACAGCATGCATAGTAAATAAAATCAGCCAGTTGCTAAACATCGCTGTCCGATGGAAGCATTGGCCCTGAAAGCTCCTTCAGATTTTTGTCAGATAGCAATAACTTTGAATCCGTCAAGGAATTTTGAACGGAGAACGAAAGAACCTTACCGAGAGATGACAACAAGAAGGTAAAAACTGACATTAAAAAAGCCATGAGCCCGACAAAATAAAGCCGAGCTCATGAGATACTTAAACAATTGACGCTTGATTAAATGTACTATTTTCGTTTTTTTAAAAACGATGTCCTGATAAATCCTGCCGTTTTATCGTTTTTGACAATTTACCTGAATCCGATGATCTTTCTCACCTCTTTCATCGTATTTTGTGCACTTTCCCGCGCTCGCTCGGCTCCTTCTTTTGCCATCCTGTCGAGCAACTCCGTTTGTGCCTGGTAGTCTAGGATGCGCTCTCGTATGGGGGAAATGGTCTTTACCACGTCCTCTGCGATTTGTTTTTTCAAGTCTCCGTACCTCAAAGTGCAGTCGTTCCATCTCTCGTCAAAATATTGATAGGTTTCCTCATTTGAGCATACTTTTAAGAATGTGAACAAATTTTCGATGACCTCTGGTTTGGGGCTATTCGGAGCCTGTGGGCCATTGTCTGTGACAGCTCGCATCACTTTTTTGGTAATCGTCTTGTCGTCGTCTTTTAGGTAGATGCAATTGCCCTCGCTTTTCCCCATTTTCCCACTGCCGTCCAAGCCAGGTATTTTGACCGCCTGTGTGTTGAAATAGAAATTTTGTGGTTCAGGGAAAAAATCCACTCCATAAATATGATTGAAGCGGCGGGCCGCTTTTCTCGCCATTTCCATGTTTTGCTCCTGGTCTTTTCCGACCGGGACTTTTTGTGCTCGGTGCTGCAGGATGTCTGCTGCCATGAGTGTGGGGTAGGTCAAGAGACCTGCGTTGACGTTGTCGGGCTGTTGTCTTGCCTTTTCTTTAAAGGTCGTCACGCGCTCCAATTCTCCCAAATACATATTCATGTTAAGGAAAAGGTACAGCTCCAATGTCTCTTTTACGTCGCTTTGAACGTAAATAGGGGCTTTTTGGGGGTCAATTCCGCATGCTATATATTCTGCCAGGATGGTTCTGGCGCTTTGTTGTATATCTTCGGGCTTGGGGCGTGTGGTAAGAGAGTGCCAGTCGGCGATGAAAAATAGGCATTCGTATTCATCCTGCATTTTTACAAAACTCTTGACGGCTCCGAAGTAATTCCCCAGATGCAGATTGCCGGTTGGTCGGATGCCACTCACTACTTTTTCCATATTGTTTTTGTTAAATTCTTTGTTTCAGTGGCAAAGGTACGAAAAGAATTGCGAAAAAAAAGAATTGTAATGTGGAAAAAGTTGTTTTCCTGGCATATTTGTACCGTTTCTTATATTGTGTAGCTGAGCTTGTCGATGACACTGAAAATGCCACTTGAAATAGAGAAACTTGTATATTATATATTAGGTGTATGTGTAAAAATGGACTTTTTTTTATTTTTTTCTAAAAAAAATGCTCAAAAATTTGGACAGTTCGAAATAAAGTCATATCTTTGCAACCGCTTTCAAGAAGCAACGAGGGCGTTTAGCTCAGCTGGTTTAGAGCATCTGCCTTACAAGCAGAGGGTCGGCGGTTCGAATCCGTCAACGCCCACAAAAGATTTCAGAGAGAATTCTGAAATCTTTTTTGTTTATCAATCTTTTGTTTATTCGGAGAAAATGAGGTGGTTTGCGGCAGGGTTGTCTCGGCCAAGCGCACGAATCTGCCTGCCTCGCCAGCCAAGTTCATCCACAGGGGCGTTTTTTCCTTTGTTTTTTGATGGCAATTTGTATGAAAATTCAAAAAACCTTGTTTTTTATGCAATTGTTTCACTTTTTCTCCGAAATGTCATAAACTTTTATGATAAAACCGTAAGTGTTTGGGAAATTTTTCGTAAATTTGCAATCTCTAAATGTAAAGAATAATAAACGAGGATGAGTTTGAACGAGTTAACGGCAGTTTCGCCCATCGACGGTCGCTATCATGATAAAACCGCAAGTTTGGCGCCCTATTTTTCAGAATACGCATTGATGCGCTACCGTGTCCGTGTGGAAATTGAATATTTCATTGCCTTGTGCGAATTGCCGTTGCCTCAGTTGGAAGACTTTGATACTTCGCTTTTTGGCCGTTTGCGTCAGATTTATGAGGATTTCAGCGAGAGAGATGCTTGCCGGATTAAGGAGATTGAGCAAACGACGAACCACGACGTGAAAGCCGTTGAATATTTTATAAAAGAACGTTTTGATGCCATTGGTAGCATGGAGCGTTTTAAGGAGTTTGTCCATTTTGGCTTGACCTCGCAAGACATCAATAACACATCAGTCCCCCTTTCTATAAAAGAAGCGCTGTCAGTCGTCTATTTACCTCTGTTGGAGGAGTTGTTGCGGCAGCTAAATGAGTATGCGGATCAGTGGAAGGACATTTCGATGCTGGCCAGAACCCATGGGCAGCCGGCCTCTCCCACGCGCTTAGGCAAGGAGATAAAAGTGTTCGCCTATCGTTTAGAAGAACAGATGGGTGTGTTGAAGTCTTGTCGTCACATGGCAAAGTTTGGCGGCGCAACGGGCAATTTTAATGCACATACGGTGGCCTACCCGCAGTATAATTGGTCGGACTTCGGCACCCGGTTTGTAAGCCAATATTTGGGCTTGGAACGTGAGAAGTACACCACCCAGATTAGTAATTATGATTGGCTGGGCGCCCTGTTGGATGCCATGCGCCGAATCAATACCATTTTATTGGACTTAGATCGCGACTTCTGGATGTACATTTCGATGGACTACTTCAAACAGAAGATTAAAGCCGGCGAGGTTGGCTCGAGTGCGATGCCCCATAAAGTCAACCCTATTGATTTTGAGAACTCTGAAGGCAATCTGGGCATCGCCAATGCCTTGTTGGTACATCTGGCGCAAAAACTTCCCGTGAGCCGTTTGCAGCGTGACTTGACCGACTCGACAGTGTTGAGAAACATAGGCGTGCCAGTAGGACACATGCTCATCGCATTGCAAAGCACTTTGAAAGGCTTGCGCAAATTGATTTTAAATGAAGAGAAAATAAACGAAGACCTTGATGGGCAATGGGCTGTAGTAGCAGAAGCCATTCAGACAATTCTTCGCCGTGAGGCTTATCCGAATCCGTATGAAGCTTTGAAGCAGTTGACACGGACAAATCGGCAGATGAACGAAGCTATCATTTATGAATTCGTCAATGGGTTGGATGTTAGTGAAGAAATCAAAAACGAATTATTACAGATAACACCCCAAAATTATACAGGACAGAAATAAAAAACAAAAACAAAACAACCTAACACAAAGAGAGAATTAACGTAGTTGCTGGTAGTTGGGAAAACTGAGGCACTACCATTATGTAAAGTTAAAAATATCAAAAAACATGAATCCGGAATTGGAAAACATGCCGCAGAATGAACAACGTTCTGCAGAGCAACGAGAGAGCTACCGTGAAGGCTATCAGTCGCCAGGTAATGAACAGCAATTCCCCTCTCGTGAGGGGAAGAGTGCGCGGCCTCGTATCAGAATTTCACGTTCGAACCCGCAGCCGCGCCGCTATAGTAACGAAGAGAGCTATCGCCCAGAAGGCTTTGGCGGAAATTTCAGAGGCGGTGAAAGCCGCCCACGTTTCCAGAACCAAGGCTATGAACAACGTGGGTATCAGTCGCGCGGCAACTATCAGCAAGGCGGCTATGGCCAGCGTCCCGGCCAGTTTCGCGGCGGCTACCAGCAATACGGCGGACAAGGCGGCTATGGTCAGCGCCCCAGCCAGCCACG
>ODAI013638273.1_pt1 | contig 29726 bp, 23 predicted proteins | sample 1539321 | NCBI WGS metagenome assembly ODAI01 (sample SAMN02144231, study PRJEB22623) | gut metagenome | biome: sheep rumen | host: Ovis aries | place: New Zealand
GCGACGCTGAGCGACCATGTTTCAAACGGACACCGTTAAAAAAACAGTCCTGTGGACTGTTTTTAGCGGACGGGGAGTAGGCTGAGTTCTCGAAACAACACGCCCTACGTGGCGAGCAGAAAACGGTCTGCTTTTTGTCTGGCTAACTCAGTATCCAATCGAGCTCGAAGGTCCGCGTTAAAAAAACAGTCCTGTGGACTGTTTTTAGCGGACGGGGAGTAGGCTAAGTTCTCGAAACATCACGCCCTACGTGGCGAGCAGAAAACGGTCTGCTTTTTGTTTGGCTAAGTCAGTATCCAACCGGGCTCGAAGGTGACGAGTTCGACCGCCGCCGGGGACGGATGAAGGGAGAACGAGGGAGCGCAGAAACAGAGAGCTCGAGGAAGCGCCTTTAGGTGCGACGCTGAGCGACCATGTTTCAAACGGACACCGTTAAAAAAACAGTCCTGTGGACTGTTTTTAGCGGACGGGGAGTAGGCTGAGTTCTCGTAACAACACGCCCTACGTGGCGAGCATAAAACTGTTTATTTTTATTTACAAATCTATTAATCTAATATATTATAGTATTGTTAAATTTTTATTTAGGATGAATTACGATGAAAAGATGTAAAAAATGTAATTATGTTATGTCAGATGGAAATAATTATTGCTCTAACTGCGGAAGTAATGATTTTGAGATTATTTATACTCAGGAAAACAGTACGGACAGCAGTGCGTACAAGTATTCCGAATATCAAATTGACAGCGAAGCAGCTAAAATCCGTAAGAAGAAAATGCTTTCTATGTTGGGCGTATTAGTAATAATTTTTCTTGCGTTAATTGCTTTCGCTGCGGTTAAGATGTCGTTGGACAGTAAAGCTCAAAAAGAATCTCAAGCAGAAAATCAGACTCAGCAGGAAGAAATTTCCTTTTCGTACGGAGATATTAATGGTAATATGTACCGGAATAAATGGGCGGATATGCAGTTTGCTTTTGACGATAATTGGAAGCAAGTGCCTAAAGACAGTTATAACTATGTTGAGGATAAAAAAGCCGTATGCGATTTTAATGCTGTATCCGCCGATAATAAAAGTCAGATTACGGTTTTTCTGATTGATTTATCAAATCAGGATTCGCGTTTAACGTTATCCGAAGCTGATTTGCTGAAAGAATACTCTGCGGAAGTCAGCAAGAAGATAGACGGAGCAAAGGTTTCCAAATATCAGTATCAGCTTATCGGAAATTCTCTGTTTGTGTATACAGATGCGTCGGGACAAATTAACGGCAACGATATATGCGTTACAACATATTTGAGAAGAAAAGATGATTATGCAATTTTAATTAATATTTCAAGTGTAAATGCGGAAAGAAATCAAAAATTATCAGAAAAATTTGAGCCGTGTGAGTGATTAAGACGGCTCAGGAATAAGTTTAATATCATAAAAAACGGCTCTCCGTTAGTTTCGGAGAGCCTGTTTTTACTTTATATGCCAAAGGCTGGCGAGAGTGCCCACCGGCACTTTTTAAATTTCAGCTATCATTCGCTGGATAAGGGTAACGTCGGAGATTGTGATATAGCCGTCATCATTCATATCGGAAACCGATAATGCTTTATCGTCAAGTTTTACAATCAGAGCTATGTGCTTTTGGAGCAGGGTTGCGTCGTTGATATTGACAATGCCGTTGAGGTCAACGTCGCCGGGCTTGGGAGCAGACTTTTTGGTAATCGCTTTAATCGAAAAAGTTCCGCCCATATTGTCGTCGCCAATCTCGGAGTACCAGTCCTTGGTATCGTAGATTTTGCCGTTGTCCATAACGTAGCTTAGGTCTTTTTCGGTTTGATACTTAAAAGTGAATTTTCCGCCCGAGGTAAGCCATTCGCAAACGCCGAGGCTTGCGCTTTCATCGCCGGGAAGTGCAGAAATTCTAATAGCCACATTACCTGACGAATCGGGAATTTCAAAATCATCAAAGTCAGCGCAAATATATCCTGCGTATTCAACCGTTGAGCTGTAAAGCTCAGTCCAGTTGCTTTCGTCGCTGTCGGGTACGCCGTCTTTGTCGGGAACGTAGTAAATTTTGTAGTCAGCGCCTTGGCTTGTAGTCTCAAAAACCACCTTGTTAAGTACATTATAATCGCTGTCAAAATTAAAGCTTTCGAACGCGGTCAGCTCGTCGCCTTTAATGTAATTAAACTCATATGTCGCGCCGTAAATTTCGTTCTGCAAAAGCTTGGTATCTTCGGTGATTTTATCAATCAACTTAATCTGATATGACGGGGTGTACTTTGTGGGATGGAACAAATCCCTGTCCTCGTAGGAAATCCAGAAAAATCCGTTGATGCCCCAATCATCGCCCCAGCTGTTCTTGACAAGCCATGCGCCGTTTTCCGAGGGAGTTTCCTTGAAATTCTCTGCCGGGTAATTATCGTCCCAGCCGACAATCTCAATCGCGTGTCCCATATAAGAGTCGGCGTAGTCGGGGGACATATAGAATGAATAAGTGTCGTAATTAAAGCAGTTTACGGAATTTGAATAGTATGTGCTGATACCGCCGCTCTCCATAATTGCCTGCTTGATTGAGTCAGCATCCTCGCGGTAAAGATATTTTATTGAAGTGACGCCGAAATCCGCCAAATCAACCGGTAATTCGTCGGGAGTGTAATCGGTTATTCCGAGGCCGGGCAGCTTGCTGTCCAAAACCGCCCCCTGCCACGATGTGAAATATCCGAGCATTATTTTTGCTCTGCCTGCTTCGCCTGTACGTCTTACCCAGCCCTTTCCGCTGCTGCGTGTCGAGCCCCAGATGTTGGCGTGATTGACCGACATATCGCCTATGTATAGGTCGTTTTTTAACAGCGTGGATTCAAGCGTTCCGAGTGCGCCGTAAACCCAGCAGTCGTTGTAAAGCTGCTCTTTAATGGAAGAAACATAGCCCAAATCAACCGAGCTGTACGTTGAGGGAAGGGTTGAGCTTTCTGTATTTCCCTCTGATACGCTGTCCAAAACTGCCTGCGGAGCGGAGATTAATTCTTCCTCATCAATTTCCGCGGCAGAAGCAGAGAAGCTTAACGCCGAGACCAAAACCGCGCATACGGCGGTTACGGAGATTATCGAGCTTAACAGTTTTTTGTATCTCATCATAGTACCTCAATAGTATTAACTGTATAATTATTGATATTATATCAAACAATTTAGCGAATGTAAAGAATAATAATTTGTAAGCAGTAAAGAATAGATTTAGAAAACTATTAAGGACTGAGAAAATGTACCTGAGAACCGACCTCGCGGTAGAAGCGCGTGAGCTTGCAGGCGGCAGCGTAAAGGGAATTGACTACAAAACCTACAGCGAAAGCGGACTTTCAATCTCTCGCCTGACGGTAAAGACGGAGAAGGCAAAGCAGACGCTCGGCAAGGATATAGGAACGTATATCACTGTCGCTCTGCCGTCGCTGACGGATAATTTTACATCAACCGACAAGCGCCTTGCGGCAATCGGCAGGGAAATCCGAAGGCTTATTCCTGTGAACGGACTTATACTCGTGGCAGGTCTTGGAAATGAGGAGATTACTCCGGACGCCTTAGGACCCAAAACCGCGCTTAAGGTGCTCGCGACAAGGCATATCCAGGGTGAGCTCGCGCGTTCGGCAGGGCTTGACGGATTGCGCCCCGTGGCGGTTATGAATACCGGCGTGACAGGTCAGACCGGTATTGAAACAGGCGAGTATATTCTCAGCGTGGTTAAGAGGATCCGCCCGAACGCCGTTGTGGTGATTGACGCGCTTGCTTCGCGCAGGCTTGAAAGGCTCGGTACAACTCTGCAAATAAGCGACGCCGGAATTTCCCCGGGCGCAGGAGTCGGAAACCACCGCACGAGGATAAACAAGGATACAATCGGCGTTCCGGTGATTTCGGTAGGCGTTCCGACGGTCGTTGACGTCCAGACTCTGGCAGGCGATCTGCTCGGCTTGGAACGTCAGGGAGAGCTTGAAAATCTCCCGAAGCTTAGCAAGAATATGGTTGTTATTCCGCGCGAGATTGATTTGCTTACAGAGCGAGCCTCGCGCCTGCTCGGATTTGCGCTGAACGCCGCTTTGCAGGACAGATTCAGCCTGAGCGAGCTTGTCGAGCTGATGTAATAAAATACCACCCTGTCCGCATATATATACTTGGGTGGTAATGTGAAAATCAAAGGAAAAATCTTAAAGCTGCTAAAGGCGACAATCGCGTTTTCACTCGTGTTTTTGGCGGCTTTTTGTGTTATTCGCAGACTTCCGGAATGTTTTGATCCTCAGAGCGGAGCGCTTGCCGCCGCAGCGTTTACATTGACCGACGGCGTGTATCCCGTGCAGGCAGGTACAGAGCCTGAGTTAACCGAAGAAACTCAGCAAACCCTGCCTGTCAAGCAGGATAAGGAAAAGAGCGTTAAAACTTCGACCTCAACATCGGCAAAAGTCCGCGATAAGACAGGCTATTACGACAGTCTTGCCCCTCATAAGGGCGAGGAAAAGTATGAAGTCGCTCAAAAGCAAATCGGCTTTGACGGCACGGCGGTAGGGGAGTGCTGCGTTAAGAATAAAACCGGGCTCGATTTTGATTTTGAGAGCCTTTTAAACGCTCCGCTCACGTTTAAAACGGAGAAAAATTCATCCTCTCCGCAGGTGTTGATTTACCATACCCACACAACCGAGGCGTATCTCGACGAAAGCGTCGATTATTTTTACGAAAGCTATTATTCCCGAACGCAGAATACGGATTTCAGCGTTGTGGCGGTGGGCGATAAAATAGCTCAGGAGCTCGAGAAAAACGGAATAAAAACCCTGCACGATACCACGGTTCACGACTCTACATACAACGGCGCTTACGACCGCAGCGCTCAGACCGTTCAGGCAGATATGGCGGAAAACAGCTCGATTAAGGTCGTGCTCGATATCCACCGCGACGCGCTCGGTACAGACGAGCGGAAGGTAAAGCCTGTTTTTGAGTACGACGGAAAGCAAGGCGCTCAGATTATGGTGCTGTCGGGCTGCGATTACTACGGAGAGAGGGATTTTGACCACTGGCAGAACAACCTGAATTTCGCGCTGAAAATCCAAAATACAGCGGAAAAGCTCTACCCCGGAATGACCAGACCGCTCAGCTTTGACTTTTTTGCCTATAACGAATATATTTGCGACGGTTCTCTGCTTATTGAGGTCGGCTCGGACGCGAATTCAATCGACGAGGTAGAGTACACGGGTACTTTGCTCGGAAAGGTTTTGTCCGAGGTGTTAAGTTAAAAATAATGATTTAACAGGTTTATCTATAAAATATATGTTTTCTTATAACCAATCTCTGTCAAAATTGCTATTGAAATACACCCTCTTGTTTGGTATAATAGCTATATATGCACACAATATATTGATTTACCGCAATTTACAGTGAGGTATTGATATGAAACACAGCAAGCTGGGTGCAAGAGTATTTGCAATTTTGTTCGGCGTAATGCTGTTGCTTTTCGGCACATTCGGAGTTCTGGCGGATAACGATGACAGCAGTTCATCGGGTTCATCCGTTCCGGACGAGCCTGCTCAGACAGAATATGTTCCGCCTGAGACCGAGGCTCCCCAACCCGAAACCGAAGCTCCTCAGCCCGAGCCTGAAACCGCTGCTCCTCAGCCTGAGACCGAGGCGCCCAAGCCTGAGATTGAGACTGAAGCTCCGCAGCGTGAAACAGAAGCTCCTCAGCAGGAGACCGAAAGACAAATTAATAACATCGACAACAACTCAAACACCGGAACAACCGAGTTCTTTATTCCGCCTACGGTTCCCAAAACCGTCAGCCAAAAGACCTACTCCACAAACAAGGCGTTCGGCGCTGCTTCGTGGATTTGCGTGGCTGTCGGAATTGTTGTAATTCTCGCCGTTGCCATAAGTACAAAGGCAGGCGGAAGGAAAAACCGCGGCGTATGAGCGAGTATAAAATAGGCGGAGTACGCCTGAATTCACGCGCGCTTTTAGCGCCGATGGCAGGCATCAGCGACCGCGCCTACCGCGAGCTTTGCGTAAGCTTCGGCGCAGGCTACTGTGTCAGCGAAATGGTAAGCTCCAAGGCGCTCTCATTTAAGGACAAAAAGAGCGAGGAGCTTATGAAAACCTCGGACAAGGAACGTCCGTGCGGAATTCAGATTTTTGGCGACGAGCCGTCAACAATGGCTCAGGCGGCGCTGTCGGCTATGAAGAATAACCCCGATATCATCGACATTAATATGGGTTGTCCGGCTCCGAAAATCAGCGGAAGCGGAAGCGGCTGCGCCCTGATGAAAAATCCAAAGCTGTGCGGCGAGATTGTAAAGGCGGTTGCCAAGGTCAGCCCCGTGCCCGTAACGGTAAAAATCCGCAAGGGCTGGGACGAGGACAGCATTAACGCGATTGAAGTCGCAGGGATTTGCGAGCAGGCAGGCGCTTCGGCGGTGACGATCCACGGCAGAACCCGCCGTCAGTACTACAAGCCGCCGGTAGATTACGATATAATCCGTCAGCTAAAGCAGAGCGTAGGTATTCCGGTAATCGCAAACGGAGATATTGATTCCGCCGAAAAAGCAAAGCATGTGCTCGAAATAACCGGCGCGGACTTTGTTATGGTCGGCAGGGCGAGCCTCGGAAATCCGTGGATATTTTCACAGATAAATTCACTGCTTGAAAATCCCGAAAAACCGCTGTACTATCCCTCTCTCGACGAAAAGCTGGACGTTATGTGCGCCCACATTGAAAAGATGGTCGAGTACAAGGGCGAGTATATCGCGCTCAGACAGGCGCGCAAGCTTGTGATGGGCTATTTTAAGGGAATCCGCGGCGCGGCAAAGCTCAGAAACGAAGCAGGAAGAATTGAGACATTGGAAGATTTATACGCCTTAAAGCAGAAGGCGCTTAGTCTTTAAGATTAAACAAACACAAAGGGGAAGTTAAAAATGAGTGAACTTACAAACATCGCGGCACTTGAATATCTTATGGAGTACGATCCCGCGGTAGGAAACGCAATGAACAGCGAGCTCAAAAGACAAAGACGTAACCTTGAGCTCATCGCAAGCGAAAATATAGTTTCACCTGCTGTTATGGCAGCAATGGGCAGCCACCTGACCAACAAGTACGCCGAGGGTTATCCCGGAAAGCGCTACTACGGCGGTTGCGAGTGCGTAGACGTTGTCGAGGAAATCGCGCGTCAGCGCGCATGTGAGCTTTTCGGTGCAGAGCACGCAAACGTTCAGCCTCACTCGGGCGCACAGGCAAACACGGCGGTTTACTTCGCTATGCTCGAGCCCGGCGACACCGTAATGGGTATGAACCTCAACGAGGGCGGACACCTCACACATGGCTCGCCCGTAAACATTTCGGGTAAATACTTCAACTTCGTACCCTACGGCGTTGACAGCGAAACCCACCGCATTGATTATGATAAGGTTTTGGAAATCGCCAAGGAGTGCAAGCCCAAGATGATCGTGGCAGGCGCTTCGGCATATCCCAGAATTATCGACTTTGCTAAGCTCAGAGAAATTGCCGACGCTGTAGGCGCGTATCTTATGGTTGATATGGCTCACATCGCGGGTCTTGTAGCCGCAGGAGTTCATCCCAACCCCGTGCCTTACTGTGAGTTTGTTACAACTACAACCCACAAAACCCTCCGCGGTCCGCGCGGCGGTCTTATCCTCTGCCGTGAGGAATTCGCAAAGCAGATTGACAAGGCAATCTTCCCCGGAACCCAGGGCGGTCCGCTTATGCACACAATCGCCGCAAAGGCAGTTTGCTTCGGAGAGGCGTTAAAGCCCGAGTTCAAGGAGTACGGCGCAAAGGTAGTTTCAAACTGCAAGGCGCTTGCCGAGGGACTTCTCAAGCGCGGCTGTAAGCTCGTTTCGGGCGGTACAGACAACCACGTTATGCTTCTCGACCTCCGCGATACCGACGTTACCGGCAAGGAACTCGAGGCAAGACTTGACGACTGCTACATCACGGTCAACAAGAACACTATCCCCGGCGAACCGCGTTCACCGTTCGTTACCAGCGGCGTAAGAATCGGCACTGCCGCGGTTACAACAAGAGGCCTCAACGAAGAGGATATGGACCTCATCGCAGAGTACATCACCCTCGTTCTCAATGACTACGAGAACAGCAAGGAGAAGGTAAGAGCCGGCGTAGAGGCTATCTGCAAAAAGTATCCTCTTTATGAATAATTAAAAGATTTGATTGTATGGGCGAGCGCTGTCTCGCCCGCAATTTTTAGGTGATTTTATGAACAAACCCCTGGCAGACAGATTAAGACCGAGTTCAATAGACGATATCGTCGGTCAGCGCCATTTGCTCGCTCCCGGTAAGCCGCTCAGAAAAATTGTCGAGAGCGGCGAAATCCCGAACCTTATCTTTTACGGTCCGTCGGGCGTGGGCAAGACGACTCTCGCCACATATATAGCCAACAAAACGCATAAAACCCTCAAAAAGCTCAACGGCACAACCGCCTCAACCGCGGATATAAAGTCGATTGTTTCGGGGCTTGACACCTTTGAGGGAATAAACGGAATTTTGCTCTACCTCGACGAGATTCAGTATTTCAATAAAAAGCAGCAGCAAACCCTGCTCGAGTACATTGAAAACGGCAGTATCACTCTGATTGCCTCAACTACCGAGAACCCGTATTTTTACGTGTACAACGCCATTTTGAGCCGTTGTACGGTGTTCGAGTTCAAGTCGGTCGAGCCCAAGGAGGTCGAAAAAGCGCTTTCTCGCGCTGCAAAGCTGCTCGGTGAGGAGCAGGGAACAGAGGTTGAGCTGTGCGAGGGCGCGGCGGAGAAAATCGCGGCAGGCTGCGGCGGCGACGTCCGCAAGGCGCTCAACGCTCTCGAGCTCTCCGCAATAGCCGCCGATACCGAGGACGGAGTTAAGAAAATCACGGTTGAAATCGCAGAACAGCTCGTACAGAAAAGCTCCATGCGCTACGACCGTGACGGCGACGAGCACTACGACATAGTTTCGGCTTATCAAAAAAGTATGCGCGGCTCGGATCCCGACGCGGCGCTGCACTACCTCGGCAGACTGCTCGAGGCAGGCGATCTTCCAAGCGCGTGCAGAAGGCTTATGGTCTGCGCCTGCGAGGACGTGGGACTTGCCTATCCGCAGATTATCCCGATTGTAAAAGCCTGCGTGGACATAGCTCAGGCGGTTGGACTACCCGAGGCGAGAATTCCCCTTGCCGACGCGGTTATTATGGTCAGCAACGCTCCAAAGTCAAACTCGGGCGAAGCCGCAATCGACGCGGCGTTGGGCGATATCCGCCGAGGAAACTCAGGGCCTGTTCCGCGCCGGCTCCAAAATATGCACTACGACGGCGAGGACACCCCCAACAAAGGCCAGCATTACATCTATCCTCACGACTACCCCAACCACTACACCTATCAGCAGTACCTGCCCGACGCGATTAAGGACAGAAAATATTACCGCTTCGGAGACAACAAAAACGAGCAGGCGTTCAAGGCGTACTGGGACAGGATTAAAAACGAAAAATAAACCAAAAAAGCTCTCGAAATTTGCGCATACAAATTCGGGAGCTTTCTTTTTCTAATATTGCATAAAACAATTGGCAATTTATACAAAAAGAAGAGCTTATTTTTGGCAGTCGAAAAACAACATAATTCTATAATGGAAAAATTAGAAATCGCATTTATTGTAAACTAAATATGTATAATGCGGAAAATAGTAATTCTGCAAAATTCTATGCTATGGAGGGACATATTATGGCAAAGAAACAACACAAATTTTTATGTCTTGTGCTGTGTTTAGCCCTGGTATTCTCAGCTGTTTTGGTCGGCACGGTTAGTGCGTTCGCTGCCGCCGGAGACACTGTTTATGTCAGGCTGAACAATGGCTGGAGCAACGTCTACTGCTATATGTGGAGCGACAGTCTCGGCAACAATGCCGCCTGGCCGGGCGTAAAAATGACGCTTGTTAAGGATAACGTTTATTCTTACAAGATTACCAAGGCCTTCGACAAGATTATTTTCAACAACGGCAGCGGAGGCAACGACAACCAGACAACCGACCTCACTTATCCCGGCAAGAGCGGTCAGATTTATGACCTCGATGCAGGCACATGGTCGGCATACGCAGACGCTCCGCAGGAGACAACCTCAGCCGGCGGTTCAACCGCGACAACCTCTGCGGTTCAGCCTACTACAAGCGGCGGATCTTCTTCCACAGGTACGACAGTTTATTATAAAAACAATGATAACTGGTCAACTCCGTACTGCTATATGTGGAACAGCAACTCCGACAACAACGGCTGGCCCGGAAAGGCTATGACAAAGGTTGACGACGGCGTTTGGATGTACACCGCTACAAAGACATATGCTAACTGCATATTCAGCAACAACGGTCAGAGCCAGACATCCGACCTCACCGCTCATGACGGACAGATTTATGACGGCGGCACATGGAAGGTTTACGATACAAGCGACCTTCGCGTTACCTCATACACCGCTGATCCTTCAAGCGACATCTATCCCGGAATGGATGTAACCCTCAGCGCTGAGGCTAAAAACGTTAACGGCGCAACCGTTTACTACAAGTTCTCGGTTACAAACGCAGGTGGCGGCACATCGGTTATCTCTAACTTCAGCACCGCAAAGTCCGTAACCTGGACTCCGACAACCGCAGGCAGCTACACAATCAAGTTTGACTTTATGGATACCGCAGGTAACGAGAACAGCCGTACACTCGCACTTACGGTTGCCGACGATTCTTCGGTTACAAAGCCGATTATCAAGAGCGTAACTCCTGCTAACCTCAACCTTATCAAGGCAGGCGTTGCAAACACCGTTACAGTTACAGCCGGCGGCGGAAAGACCGGCACAAACCTGCTGTTCTACAAGTACATCGTTACCGATCCCAACGGTGTAAAGAACACACCTTACTATACCCTTAACAACACCTATCAGTTTACCCCGACAATGGCAGGTAACTACGTTGTTAACGTATATGTTCAGGCTTCGGATAACTCAACGGTAACAAAGACCTACAACTACACCGCTACAGCGGACGGTCCTATCCCGACTCAGCCCGTTACAGCTGAGCAGCCCACAACTGCTAAGCCCACAACTCCTGTTGCTACAACCGCTCCCGTTACAACAACACCTCAGCCCACAACTCCGTCGGGCTACAACAAGGGCGACGCCAACATGGACCACTACTTTAACATCAAGGACGCAACCTACGTTCAGATGCACGTAGCAGAGTATGAAGAGGCTAAGGATATTGTTATCGCACTTGCGGATATGAGCGGCGACGGCAGAATCACCGTTCTTGACGCAACGCTTATCCAGCAGGCACTCTTAAAATAATTCCATTAAAGAAAAATGTGATTTCAGCATAACCTTCAGGGGGTAAAATAATATGCAAATTAAAAAGATTTGCGCTGTCCTGTTGGCTTTAATCATTGCAATTTCGGTTGGTATTATCACAACCTCAGCGGCGGTTTCGTCAGAAGATACCGCAGAGGTTTCAGCTAATGAGCAGATTATAGTTCACGCAAGGCAGGACGGCCTTACACAACCTTATATTTATCTTTGGAACTCGCTGCCCACAAACAAAGCGATGTCCAAATCCTACCCGGGCGAGAAAATGACTGCCTCGGGCAAATGGTTCAACTACACTGTTACAGGCGTTACAAAGGTTAACGCGCTTATCACCGGAGCGGACGGCAAGCAGTACTCCAAGGAGCAGAAGCTTACCGCTGCCGAGGGCGGTACTCAGGAGTGGTGGTTTGACAACGGCAAGTGGTCAAAGTACGATCCCGACCAGACAGACCCTATCGACAGCTCCGATCCGCGCGAGGACACACTCTACTTTGTAATGACAACCCGTTTTTATAACGGCGACACCGGCAATGACGTTCACTGCTGGGATGACAGCAACGCTAACAACCCCGATTCCGACCCGGCTTGGCGCGGCGACTTCAAGGGTCTTGCCGACAAGCTCGACTACATCAAGGCGCTCGGCTTTAACGCAATCTGGGTAACTCCCGTTGTTACAAACGCCTCGGGTTACGACTACCACGGCTACCACGCTATGGACTTAGGCACGGTAGACTTCCGTTATGAAAGCTCTGACTTCACCTATGAGGACCTTATTCACGAGGTTCACCAGAAGGGTATGAAGATTTACCAGGACGTTGTTTTGCAGCACACCGGTAACTTCGGCGAATCATACTTCTGTCCCCTCTTTGAGAAGGACACCACCAAGGATATGTCAAGCCTTGAGGATTCAATGGTTCCCACAGATTACCTGCTCAAAACCTACGGACTGAGCTCTCCCGAGGATTACTGGAAGCAGCAGCCCGGCACTCAGTATCAGCAGAGACTGAACCTGATGAAGAACGTAACCTATCCCGGCAATGTCGGCAACGGTACAACCGGTATTCCCGAGACAAAGGATTACGAGATGACAAAAATCTCGACAAGCGAGACTTATAACCCCAACAACTACTACCACACCGGTTATTTCCAGAATCCTAACTACGACGACTGGACAACAAAGTTCTCGCAGATTGCAGGCGACTGCGTTGACCTCAACACCGAGAACCCCGCAGTTGCGGAGCACGTAGTTGACGCTTACAGCAAGTACATCGAGATGGGCGTTGACGGTTTCCGTGTTGATACCGTAAGGCACATTCCGCGCTTAACGCTCAACATGATGTTCAACGACCAGCTCCACGACGCCGCAAAGGCAGCCGGCAAGCCCAACTTCCTTATGTTCGGCGAAATCTGCACACGCTATACCGAGGTTTGGTACCGCGGCCACGCAGAGGAATCCGCTCCCTACTACACTTGGAAAGAGAGCAATTCAAAGTGGGCTAACAGTTGGCATTGGGGCACAACGGCTGAGGACATCAACGCGAATATGAACCTCACCTTTGATCACTACAAGACCGAGGATAACCCCAGCAGTCAGCCAACCTCGACAAACGCTACGCTCAGCGGAGTAACCTATCATAAGCCCGACCGTTCAAAGGCTTCGGGTATGGAAGCAATCGACTTTACAATGCACAGAATGTTCGGCTCGGCAAGCAGCGCGTTCGGTGTTGCAAAGGCTTCCGATAAGTATTACAACGACGCTACATATAATGTAATGTACGTTGATTCTCACGACTACTCTCCCGAGCAGCCCGACGAGTTCACACGCTTCACCGGCGGAACTCAGACTTGGGCAGAAGACCTTGACCTTATGTTCACCTTCCGCGGAATTCCGTGCGTATACTACGGTTCCGAGGTAGAGTTCAAGAAGGGTGAGCTTATTGATAAGGGTACGTTAATTTCGCTCGAAAACTCAGGCAGAGCTTACTACGGCGACTACCTCGAGGGCGACGTTACCGCAACCGATTTTAGTAAGTACACAGCTTCCGGCACAGTTGCAAATACACTTAACAAGCCGCTCGCACAGCACCTGATGAAGCTCAACGCTATCCGCAGAGCAGTACCTGCTCTCCAAAAAGGACAGTACGCCGTTGCTTCGGGCAATATCGCGTACATCCGCCGTTACACCGACAGCTCAACCGACAGCCTCGCATGTGTAACAATCTCCGGCGGCGCTACATTTAACAATGTTCCCAACGGAAAGTACATCGACGCTGTTACAGGCGATGTTGTTAACGTTACAAACAACACACTCACAGTTCCCTCCATCGGAGCGGCTAATATGAGAGTATATGTATGCTGCGCAACAGGCTTCAAAGGAATCAGCGGAAAAATCGGCAACACAACAACATATCTCAAGTAATAAATTTACAGCAAACAATGAGCTGCTGACCACGGTCGGCGGCTCATTTTTAATATTTTAAATTTTTTGAAAAATCTTTAAAAATAATGAAACCAAAAACGCCCTCTCAGGCGTTTTATATATAGAGGGGTGATAAAATGCCGGAAAAACTGTATGCCGGTTTGACGTATGAGCAGATTGTGCGCAAGTACAGCCAAACTGTCGCAAATGTCTGTTTAATTCGATTACAGAATTATGCTGACGCCGAGGACTGTTTTCAAAACACGTTTGTCAAGCTGTTTACCAACTCACCCCAATTTACCGGCGAAAATCACCTCAAAGCCTGGCTTATACGCGTTGCGATTAACGAGTGCGTAACCTGCGTCAGAAAAAACAAGCAATTTATACCCCTCAAAAACGTTAACAGAGAGGAGACCTACTTTACCGACGATACAAACGACGTCCTCTGGGCACTTTTAAAAACCCCTCAAAAGTACCGCGAGGTTTTGTATCTGCACTACTGCGAGCAGTACACGGTCAGTGATATCGCCGAAATACTCAAAATTAACGAAAACACGGTCAAAACCCGCCTTAGGCGCGGACGCGAAAAGCTAAAGTCGATTTACGGAGGTGATGAGCGTGAATGAATTTGATTTTGAAAAGCTAAAAAATATAAAAATCGACTTTCCCGAAAGCTGGGTAGAAAACGCGCTCGAAATCCCCTCAAAAGAGCACAAAAAGCCCGCACCGATACTATTTTACCGCTATGCGGCAGGAATCGCCGCATGTGTGGTTATGGGACTTGCGGTAATACTCACAATGATTTTCGGAATAGGCAAAAACAACGTTAGTCTCACCAAACCGGACACAGATTATAGCTCCGGTTATTCCGTAACGCCGGACGGTACAATTCCAAGCGGCACAGGCGATTATAACGCTCCGACTGATAATCTTCCGGTAATATTCGGCACGGATAACGGCACTTCACCGGCAGTTACCGAGCCGTACGAATACAGCGAAAATTCAGATGATAAAGCTAATCCTGCGGCAAAGCCTAACGGACAAAGCGCAAACCGTCAGGCGGCTCTCGGAGGAACACAGAACAATGGTAACGGCAATAAAGCTCAAAACGCCACAGCTTCCTCCGGTGATACCCAACCCCTCACTGATTCCCCCACAGAGCCGCCTGTCACGGAAGAACCGCCCGATGAGACAGATCCGTGGGTTGAGCCGTGGTATCCACCGCCCACAGAGTATTATCCCCCTCCGACCGAAACGCCTACGGTAGAACCCTCCATGGAAGGAGAATTTTCATTTTTTACGATTGCAGATGCATCGTTGGTAAGCGGATATGTGTATTGCCGCCTTGAGGACAAAAACGGAAATATACAGGGAAGCGGAGGTCTGTTTAGTAATTCCCGTAGAACGCAAAAATATAAAACCGCATACGCCGATCAGGTTATTTTGATTTATGACTGTTATTATGATATAGATTATTTCAAAACATACACCGTGATTTTCTATAATTCAAACGGTGATGTAATCAAGCAGCGTACGCTTATGATTGAAGAACCAACTTCTTATCAAATATAATGATTATCAAGTCATAAAAAATTAAAATATAAGTATAAAACAGAGATTTATTTATAGTCCTGTTGTAAATTTTTAGAAAGGGTGACATTTATGAAAAAGCTATTATGTATTATTCTATCAGTGATTTTGATTTTCGGTACTTTTGTATTTTCGGTCAACGCTGTAGAAACCACAAAAATCTCGCAGGATTTAGCGGATGAGCTCCAAAACGGATCAAGCGATACTGTTTCGGTATATATCTGGCTTAAAGAGATTATAAGCGAGTCCGAGGTTGAGCGTATTGTAGCGGAAAAATACACTTGGACTGATGAACAAGAGCATCTAAAGCTGTATAGACAAGAATTAAAAAATATTGTAGAGCCGTATGTTCAGAGGTTTATTGACGATAATGCGCTTTTGCTTGATAATATTAAATATCAGGGAAAAACCGTAACCTTTATAATTGCTGATGTAAAAAGGGAGAATATAGCCAAATTGGCAGAGTCAGATACAGTAACGCAACTGAGCCTTTATAAAGATGAGGTAATAGAACCGGAGTATGACGAGGAAAATACCAAAGAACCCACTACCGGATTCGATGACATAGAGCAAGGAATAATTCCCACAGACGGCGGTCCCGAATACTCGGAAATTATGCGCAAAAAGGTCAGCGAGGCAAGCATTTACTCAAATATTGAAAGCGATAAAATTGAGATTCAAATTAAAATTACAAACGATGGAATGGTTTATGCCGATGATTTTAATCAACGAGGCAATAAGTTTCTTGAAGATTTTAAGGAATACGGCATAATTTCTGTCGAAGAATTCTACATTGATTTTGCTTATTACAGAGCGTTTGTAACTCTCGATAAAAAGGACAGAAAAAACGTTATTGACACCTGTCTTGAGCTGTTTGACAATCCCTTGGTTATCGCTGCGACTCCCGTAACTACGCACGGCGAGGTTCACTTTGAAAAAGGCGATGTTAACGCCGACGAAGCCTTAGACATTATCGACGCTGTAAATATCCAAAAATTCACGGTTGACAGAATCGGATTCCGTGACGAACAAAAGTCCTTCGGAGATTATAACAACGACGGAATTTGTGATATTCTCGATTCAACGGCAATCCAAAAAGCTCTCGTAGCAGAATAAGTAAACAAATAAATATAAAAACATCCGGCTCAGAACTGTAACGGTTCTGAGCCGGATTCTTTTTAAATATTATATAGCTTGGCAACGCCAAATTTAGCTGCGGAGCAAGCCGCAATTTAGCTCTTACACTTCAAGGTTTTTGATAGACTCAAATTCGTCTGTAATCTCCTTTGAAGGCTTCTTTGTAATGAGCGATACTACAACATTTACAACCAGTGCAAGCGCAAAGCCTACAACCAGTGAGTAAAGTCCTGTAGCCGCGTAAATTGTCTGACCGTTAACAATCGGCAGGTAGTCCCAAACGATAACGGTGAGCGCGCCTGTCGCCATACCCGCGATAGCGCCTGCAAGGTTTGAGCGCTTCCAGAACAGCGCGAGCAGTACAACCGGACCGAATGCCGAGCCGAAGCCTGCCCATGCGTCCGAAACAAGTCCCATAATGCTCGAGTTCGGATCAAGCGCGATAAGGAACGCGATAACCGCTACAACAACAACCGCGATTTTACCAACCCAAAGCGAGGTTTTTTCCGAAGCGTTCTTCTTGATAACGCCCTTGAACATATCCTCGGAAACCGCCGACGCGGTAACAAGGAGCTGGCTGTCCGCGGTGGACATAATCGCAGCCAAAATACCGCAGAGGAAAATGCCGCCGAGGAAAATAAGAACGCCGTTTCCTGAGAACACCTGCTGAATCAGGCGGATAAACGCCGTCTCGCTGTTTGAGGCGTCAAGCTGGTGAGTGAGGAACGCTCTCGCGATAAGTCCGATAAGGCAAGCCGCCGCAAGCGAGATAATAACCCAAACAATGGCGATTTTTCTTGACTTTTTAACCTCAGCCTCATTCTTGATTGCCATAAAGCGGATAATGATGTGCGGCATACCGAAGTAGCCGAGTCCCCACGCGAGGTTTGAAATAATCGAGGTCGCCGAAACGTTAGAGCCGTCGTCGTTCTTCAAAAAGTTCAGGAAGTTTTCCGGATTGCTTACGCCCTTAGCCATAAGCGCTGTTGAGAAGCCCTGATCCCAAGTGAGGATTGTATATGCTACAATCGGAACCGCGAGAATCGCCACGAGCATCAAAAGTCCCTGGATAAGGTCGGTGGTGCAAACCGCGCCGAATCCGCCGAGGAAGGTGTAAATAAGAATTACAACCGAAGCGATAATCAAGCCGATAAAGTAAGCTGTCTGGTCGAGCTGACCGTTTTCTCCGTGGCCGAAGAGAGTAGCGAACAGCTTTGCGCCCGAGCTGAACGCCGAAGCGGTGTAAACCGCAAAGAAAATCGCGATGATAATAGCGGACACAATCTTGATTACGCCGCGGTTATCACGGTAGCGGTTCTGGAAAAAGCTCGGAATAGTCAGCGAGTTACCCGATACAATGGTGTACTTTCTCAGTCTTGACGATACGATAAACCAGTTGAGGATTGTACCGATAAGCAAACCAATCGCAATCCACACCTCACCCGTACCGGCAAGGTAAATTGAACCGGGAAGTCCCATCAGCAGCCAGCCGCTCATATCGGAAGCCTGAGCAGACATCGCCGCGGTCCATCCGCCGAGGTTACGGCCGCCGAGGAAGTAGTCCTCGTTGTTCTTTGTTTTTCTGGAGTACACTACGCCAATGGCAATCATAATTACCATATAAACGGCAAACGCACTCAGAATTATTATGTTGTCTGTTGTCAAAATTTTCCCTCCTGTTTTTGTAACCGCAAAATTCGCGGTTATCTGCAAAATTTCACACAAAATATTTTAGCACATTAAAGCAGGAAAATCAAGGTATAATGCAATATTTATGAGATTTTTAACGCAAATTCAGCATATTATTTATTTAATGGGCATTAAACACGCCCTAACGGTTGATTTAATCGCGGAAAAGTAATATAATATCTATATATGATTAGTTTTAATATTCTAATACAGAATTATAATTCTATCGCCAAAGGGGTTTAATTATGGACTTTGTAAAAAGAACATGGGCGGAGATTTCTCTCGACGCCGTTATTCATAATTTTAAGGAGATAAAGAGCAAAATCGGCAACGCCAAAATCTGCTGTGTTGTCAAGGCTGACGGCTACGGCCACGGTGCGGTTATGCTATCTCAGGTTTACGAAAAGCTCGGCGCGGATTTCTTCGCGGTTTCAAATATCGACGAGGGAATTGAGCTCAGAGACGCAGGCTGTACTCTGCCTATTCTCATTTTGGGCTATACCCCCGTGACTGACGCTTCGCGCCTTGCGCAGTACAATATCTCGCAGGCGGTTTTTTCGCTCGGCTACGCTCAGGCGCTGTCGGACGAATGTACCAAGGCAGGCGTAAACGTTAAAATCCACATCAAGGCTGACACGGGTATGAGCCGAATCGGCTTTATGTGTCAGCAATTTCCGCGTGACGATAATTCTATAAAAGAAATTTGCGAAGCCTGCGCACTGCCAAACCTTATTCCCGAAGGTCTGTTCACTCATTTCTGCGTTTCCGACGAGGGCGCAGAGGGCAGGGAATTTACCCAAAAACAGTACGATAACTTTACATATGTCCGAAAAGCTCTTGAAAGCGAAGGGCTGAATATTGAAATCTGCCACTGCTCAAACAGCGGCGCAATCGAGGATTACGGCGACACATACTGCGATATGGTAAGGGCGGGTATTATCCTTTACGGTCTCGCTCCGTCGCCCAAGCTTTTCGGCAAGCTCAATTTAATTCCTGCCATGACGCTCAAAACCTCGGTCGCGTATGTTAAGGAGCTGAAAAAAGGCGCTGATATTTCCTACGGAAGAACCTTCACCGCGCCTAAGGATATGAAAATCGCGACGGTTCCCATCGGCTACGCCGACGGTTTTGTCCGCTCAAACGCCGAAAACGGCTATATGCTCGTTAACGGTCAAAAGGCGAAGATTGTCGGCAGAATTTGTATGGATCAGACCATGCTCGACGTCACCGATATCGACTACGTTGAGCAGGGCGACGAGGTTGTAGTGTTCGGCACAGGCGAGCACGGCGAGCCTACCGCGGATTTAATCGCGAAAAATACCGATACAATTAACTACGAGGTCGTTTGCCTTGTCGGCAAGCGCGTACCGCGAATTTACTACAAAGACGGTGTAATTACGGAAGTGATGTATAAGCTATGAGGATTTTGGTTGTTGACGGAAACAGCATTGTAAACCGCGCGTTTTACGGAATAAGACCGCTCACAAACAAGGACGGTCAGTTTACCCACGCGATTTACGGCTTTTTGACAATGCTCAATAAAATTCAAAATGAAGAAAATCCCGACGCGGTGGCAATCGCGTTCGACCTGAAAGCTCCGACCTTCAGGCACAAGGCGTATTCGCTCTACAAGGCGAACCGCAAGGGTATGCCGCCCGAGCTCGCCTCGCAAATGCCTCCGCTAAAGGAGCTTTTGGGATTATTAGGTTATAAAATCGTCACCTGCGAGGGTTACGAGGCTGACGATATCCTCGGCACCTTCGCTTCATCTTGCGACAAAAGCGGCGACGAGTGTGTAATCGCAACGGGAGACCGCGACAGCTTACAGCTCGCGTCCGATAAAACCACAATCCACCTCTGCACCAACAAGCAGGATATCCGTTACACTCCCGAAAAGATTATGGAGGATTACGGCGTTACGCCCTCGGAGCTTATCGAGATTAAGGCGATTCAGGGCGATACCTCCGACAATATCCCCGGAGTTGCAGGAATCGGCCCTAAGGGCGCAGGCGATTTAATTCAAAAATACCACAGCGTTCAGTATATCTACGACCACCTCGACGAGCTCGACATCAAGGACGGCGTGCGCAAAAAGCTGACTGCTTCAAAGGAAAACGCGATTATGAGCCGTATGCTCGGCGAAATCTGCCGCACCGCGCCGGTTGATACTGACATTACCGCCTATACCGTTGAGATTAAGGACAAGCAGGCTTGCGCGGATTATATGGCAAAGCTCGAACTATTTTCTTTATTAGAAAAATACGGCTTGACCGATATTCCGCAGACAGAAGTCAAAAGGGAAGAAACGCAGCAGCTTGAAGTAATAGAAAATGAAATTAATATTCCGATAAAGAATAATGATAAATTATATCTTAGCTTTGAAATTTCCGATAAAGAATTAAAAACCTTTGCCGTGTTAACTGACGGCAGGGTTTACACAAGCCGTGATGCGGATTTGTTTGACGATATTCTCAAAAACCCCAGGCTGAAAAAATACACTCGCGGCAGTAAGGCGCTCTTTGCCTATGCCGACAAAAAGGGCTTTGAAGCCGCGGCAATCGAGTTCGACACCGAGCTTGCCGCGTACCTGCTCAATCCTTCCGAAAAGGACTATTCCGACGAGCATTTGTGTATGATTTACGACGTTGCTCTGCCCGTAACTGATGACGAGGACAAAAAACAGTACAGAGCTCTCGCGGTTTACGACATGCTTTGCGAAAAGCTCGAAAACGAGATTAAGGCGAACGAACAGCAAAAGCTCCTTGAAGAAATCGAAATTCCTCTCGCAAAGGTTCTCGCAAAGATGGAGAACGTCGGTTTTGCCGTGGACAGGCAGGGAATTGCCGACTACGGCTCTATGCTTTCGCAGCAGATTGACGAGCTTGAAAAAACAATTTACGAGCAGGCTGGCGGTCAGTTCAACATAAATTCACCCAAACAGCTTGGCAAGGTGCTGTTTGAGGACTTGGGACTTCCCGTTAAGAAAAAGACAAAAAGCGGCTACAGCACAAACGCCGAGGTGCTCGAAAGCCTGCGATACGATAACCCGATTGTCGATAACGTGCTCCGATACCGCGCACTCGCAAAGCTCAACTCGACCTACTGCGAGGGCTTGTTAAAGGTAATCGCGGACGACGGCAGAATTCACTCCAGCTTTAACCAGACCGAGACAAGGACAGGCAGAATCAGCTCAACCGAGCCGAATTTGCAGAATATCCCTGTCCGCACCGAGCTTGGCAGAGAAATGCGCAAGTTCTTCTGCGCCAAGGACGGCTGGCTTTTGGTCGACGCCGACTATTCGCAGATTGAGCTGAGGGTATTGGCGCATATTTCGGGCGATGAAAATATGATTGAGGCGTTTAAGAATAACGACGATATCCACGCCATAACCGCCTCGCAGGTGTTTAATATGCCGCTCGAAATGGTAACTCCGCTTATGAGGAGCCGCGCAAAGGCGGTAAACTTCGGTATCGTCTACGGAATCGGCGCGTTCTCGCTCGGCAAGGACATCGGCGTTTCAATGCGCGAGGCTTCGCAGTATATCAAAAATTATCTTGCCCACTACAGCGGCGTTGACGAATATATGAAGCGCGTTGTCGAGCGCGCAAAGCTCGACGGCTATGTTGAGACGATGTTCGGCAGAAGGCGTTACCTGCCCGAGCTGAGCACAGGCAAGGCGATGATGAGAGCATTCGGAGAGCGCGTGGCGCGTAATATGCCGATTCAGGGCACTGCCGCCGACATTATCAAAATCGCGATGGTCAGGGTTGACGAAAGGCTAAAGCGCGAAAATATGCAGGCAAGGCTTATTTTGCAGGTTCACGATGAACTGATTGTCGAAGCTCCCGAGGCGGAAAGCGAAAAAGCCGCAAAAATCCTGCAGGAAGAAATGGAAAACGCCGTTGCGCTCAGCGTTCCGCTGACAGCCGACGCGGCGATAGGAAAGACGTGGTACGATGCAAAAGGATAGATATGTGGCCTTTGTCTGCACAGGCAACACCTGCCGCAGCCCGATGGCAGAGGCGATTTTTAATAAATTATCGGACGAAAAGGGTCTAAACGTAGGCGCGGTCAGCTTCGGCATGGCGGCGGCTAACGGCGTTCCTGCTTCCTTCAACGCCCAAAAGGCGTGCGAGGAAATCGGAATTGACCTCAGCCAAAAGAAGGCGAACTTTGTTTTTAATTACAACATCGCCCAGTTTGAGCACTTTTACTGCATGACCGACGAGCACGCGATGATGCTCAGGGATTTTTGCGGTGTTCCGGAAGAAAAAATTACGGTTATGAATATCTCCGACCCGTTCGGCGGAAATCTGGACGTGTACAGAGCGTGCAGGGATGAAATTTATAATTCTGTAAAAGAAATAATAAAAGAGTATGAATCTGAAAAGAATGACTGAGGAGCACCTTGAAACTGTGCTCAAAATAGAAAATGAGTGTTTTTCTCACCCTTGGTCGCGCGAAAGCCTGTTATCGGAGCTTAACAACCCGAATTCCATGTTTATCGCGGCGCTCGAAAATGATGAAGTAATCGGCTACATCGGTATGAGCGCGGTTATCGACGAGGGATATATCTTCAACGTCGCCGTGACCGAGAGCGAAAGGGGAAGGGGAGTCGGCTCTGCGCTTATCCGCGAGCTTGTCACCTATTGCAAGAAGAACAGCTTTGCGTTTGTTACCCTCGAGGTTCGCGAAGGCAACGCAACCGCAATCTCGCTTTACTCAAACTTCGGCTTTATCAAGGTGGGCGAGAGGAAGAATTATTACCGCGACCCGGAGGAAAACGCTGTTTTGATGACAAAATATTTCTAATAAAGAAAAAAGGAAGAATATCAATGCGAATTTTAGCAATAGAATCATCCTGCGACGAGACCGCCGCGGCTGTGGTTGAGGACGGCAGAAACGTCTTGTCCTCGGTAGTCGCCTCTCAGGTAGAGGAGCACAGGCTGTACGGCGGAGTTGTACCCGAAATAGCCTCGCGCCGTCATGCCGAGGCGATAACTCCTGTCGTAACTCAGGCGCTCGAGCAGGCAAAGCTTACCCTTGAAGAAATCGACGCTCTCGCGGTTACATACGCGCCGGGACTAATCGGCGCACTGCTCGTCGGCGTAAACTTCGCCAAGGGCTTGTCGCTCTCGACCGGACTGCCTTTGATCCCAACCCACCACCTTCGTTCGCATATCGCGTCAAATTATATTTCTAATTTAGAACTAAAGCCGCCGTTTCTCTGCCTTGTTGTGTCGGGCGGACACAGCCACATAGTTATGGTAGAGGATTATACCAAGATGAAAATTATCGGCAGAACGCGCGACGACGCCGCAGGCGAAGCGTTTGACAAGGCGGCAAGGACAATGGGAATGCCCTACCCCGGCGGAATCGAGCTTGACAAGGTCGCAGAGGACGGCAATCCGCTCGCGTTCAAGCTTCCCCGCCCTGTTGTAAATGACGCGCCGTACGATTTCAGCTTTTCGGGACTGAAAACTGCGGTTATCAATCTGCTCCATAACTCAGCCCAGAAGGGAATTGAGCTCAATAAAGCCGACGTCTGCGCCTCGTTCAGATACGCCGTTGTAGACTGTCTTGTAACCAACTTCTTAAAAGCGGCTGAGGATTTGGGCGTAAAACGGCTTGTAATCGCAGGCGGAGTATCGGCAAACCGCCTTTTGCGCAAAACTCTTGAAGATGAGTGCAAAAAACGCGGCTATGAATTTTATATGCCCGACAAAAGCCTTTGCGGAGACAACGCCGCAATGGTCGGCTCTCAGGCTTATTACGAGTACCTGAGCGGCAACACCGCAGGAACGGATTTAAATGCTTATGCCACAATGAGCATAGAATAACAAAATATTAATAATACGCCAAATTTATTGACAAAATAAACGCCATAGCGTATAATTAATGTGTATAAATTAAGGAGGTTTCCCAACATGGATAACAACAATAATAATGTGAACCCCAACCCTAACGGCTATCCTCAGCAGCCTGAGCAGCCCGATTATGCCGCACAGTATAATCAGCAGCCCCAGCAGCCCCGGCAGCCTGAGCAGCCCGACTACGCAGCACAGTATAATCAGCAGCCTCAGCAGCCTGAGCAGCCTGACTACGCAGCACAGTATAATCAGCAGCAGCCTGTTCAGCCTGACTACAATCAGCAGTACAACCAGCAGCCTGTTCAGCCTGATTACAATCAGCAGTACAATCAGCAGCCTGTTCAGCCCGATTATACTCAGCAGTATAATCAGCAGAATGACTATGCACAGCAGTTTAACCAGTACAATCAGGCAAACGGCACCGATTATTCACAGCAGCCTTATCAGCCCCAGCCTATGGGCGGCGGCTATGCTCCCGGTAACGGCGAGGTTCTCGCAGGTCCTGCAAAGGTATTCAGCATTATCTCGTTTGTATGCGGTATCGTTTCAATGGTTTCATGTTGTTGGGGCGGTTTCCTCACAGGTATCGCCGCAATTGTTTTCTCTATTCTGGCTAAGAAAAAGTTCACAGGCAAAAACACCTTTGCAACACTCGGCCTTGTTTTTGGTATTATCGGCTTAGCTTTGGCAACAATTTTCGCGATTATCTTTGGATGCTCTGCTGCTATGAACAGTGGTCGTAGATACTATTAAAAATTTGCAAATAGTCAATAGGTCGGGCAGGGGCGTTCCCTGCCCGATTTGATTAAAGGGGTGAGGGGTTGCGCTATAAAACATATCACAAGGTATTGGTGTTTGTTATTCCTGCCGTATCGTTGGCAGTATTAGGCGCGGCTGCCGTGTTTATTTTATCAAATTTTGAATTATGGCAGTGCCCGTTCCTTTCAATTTTCCATGTTTACTGCGCAGGCTGCGGAGCAACAAGAGCCGCAACTGCACTTTTGCACGGCGATATTCTCTTGTCCCTGCGCCAAAACGCTGTCATAATAGCGGCGATTATACTCGCGCTTATGTGGTACATAGAGCTCGTGCTCAGAGTTTTCGGAAAAAACGTCAGGTTTCCGCTCATCCACAACGCTAAATTTTACTATATTTTATTGGCAGTTTGGCTTGCATATGCCGTACTCCGCAACTTTATACCCGAAATCGCGCCGGTCGGCACACGTGCAGGACTCGGAATAAACTATAATTAAAAGGATGATTAAAATGTCAAATCCAATCGTAACATTCACACTTCAAAACGGAAAGCAAATCAAAGCCGAGCTTTATCCCGAAATCGCCCCGAACACCGTCAATAACTTTTTAAGCCTTGTCAAGAGCGGCTTTTACGACGGACTTACCTTTCACCGTGTAATTTACGGCTTTATGATTCAGGGCGGATGTCCCGAAGGCACCGGAATGGGCGGTCCGGGATATCAGATTAAGGGCGAATTTACCGCCAACGGCTTCAAAAACGACCTCAAGCACACCGAAGGCGTGCTCTCAATGGCTCGTTCGATGATGCCCGACAGCGCAGGCTCGCAGTTCTTCATTATGCACAAAACCTCTCCTCACCTCGACGGCCAGTATGCCGCCTTCGGCAAGGTAATCGAGGGAATGGACGCGGTAAATGAGATTGCCGAGTGCGATACCGACTTTTCGGACAGACCGCTCGACGATCAGGTGATTGTAAAGGCAGAGGCAGAAACCTTCGGAGTTGACTATCCCGACCCCGAAAAAGCATAAAAATCCGTATACTATTTAAATAGGGATTTTTCAGACAGTTTAAAATGACAGGAAAGGACAAAAAAATGAACGTATTACTTGCAGGCGGCGCAGGCTATATCGGAAGCCATACTTGCGTCGAGCTCATCAATTCAGGACACAGCGTAATAATTGCCGATAACTTCTCAAACTCCTGCCCCGAGGCTGTTAAGAGGGTTGAGAAGCTCACAAATACTCAAATTCCGCTTTACGAGGCGGATGTTTGCGACAAAGAAGCGGTAGAAAAAATCTTTTCTGAAAACAAAATCGACGCCGTAATCCACTTTGCAGGACTTAAGGCGGTCGGTGAGAGCGTCGAAAAGCCCTTGCTCTACTACCGCAACAACATCGATTCAACCCTTACCCTGCTCGAAACCATGAGCAAGTACAAGGTCAATAACTTCATTTTCAGCTCGTCGGCTACGGTTTACGGAACTCCCAAGACCGTTCCGCTCGTAGAGACAATGCCCACCGGCAGTCCGACCAACCCCTACGGCTGGACAAAGCTGATGATGGAGCAAATTCTCAGCGACACCGCACACGCAAATCCCGACTTTTCGGTTGTGCTTCTCCGTTACTTCAACCCGATCGGCGCTCACGAGAGCGGAACAATCGGAGAGGATCCAAACGGAATTCCCAACAACCTTATGCCGTACATCACACAGGTAGCCGCAGGCAGACTTGAGCAGCTCGGCGTATTCGGTGACGATTACCCGACTCACGACGGCACAGGAGTGCGCGACTATATCCACGTTGTCGATTTGGCAAAGGGTCACGTAAAGGCGATTGAGTACGCCGGCAACCACAAGGGCTGCGAGGTGTTCAACCTCGGAACGGGAACAGGCTACAGCGTGCTCGACATCGTAAAGGCGTTTGAAAAGGTTAACGGCGTTAAAATTCCTTATGTAATTAAACCCAGACGCGCAGGCGACGTTGCCGAATGCTTTGCCAATGCTGACAAGGCTGAGAAGATTTTGGGCTGGAAGGCAGAAAAAAATCTTGACGATATGTGTTACGACTCGTGGAACTGGCAATCTCATAATATAAACGGTTACAAGTAACACGATTTTATCATTTTTTGGTGAATTATTTGTAAATATTATTACGTTAAACCGCGGCTTATTTAAAAATAAGCCGCTTTTTTCTGTGCATTCCTACAAATTTCAGCGCGATAATTGAGCAAATCAAACAAAATATACGAAATCGTGAAAAAAACCGTTTCCAATTTCTAAAATTTATTGACTTTTGGACGGCGTTTGTATTATAATATTATTGCTTATAGAAGCATTACTACATAAGGAGGAGAAGAAATGTTCAAAAAAGCATTAAGTATTCTGCTTGCTATTATGCTCGTTGTTTCGTCCGTTTCTATCACAGCAATCAGCGTTGCTGCCGCAGACGGCGAAGAAACAGTGACATACACCGTTGCAGGATCATCGGCTGATATTTTTAACGGCACCACTTGGGACGCCTCAAATACAGCTAATGATATGACCCTCGACGCAGCAACCGGCAATTATGTTATTACATATGCCGATGTACAGCCGGCAGATACTATCCAACTCAAGGTCGTTAAAGACCACGCGTGGGATGAATCCTATCCCCAGCAGAATTATCAGTTCAATGTTAAGACTGCTTGCGACGTTACCGTAACATTCAATCCTGATACTCAGGAAGTAACAGTTACCGGCGACGGCGTTACACAGGATGAAGACCTCGTGGTTAAAAGCGTAATTGCAGTTGGTAACGGTGAGGATACATACCTCAACGGTGCAGGCTGGGATCCCTGTGATCCCGCAAACGCCATGACTGAGGATCCTGAGAATCCCGGCGTTTGGAAGATGACAATGGAGGATATCTATGCCTTCGATAACTATCAGATCAAGTTTGCCATCAACTCGGTAGACGAGGAAGGTAACCCCACATCTAACCCATGGGCTTACAACTTTGGTTCAGAGGAAGAGAAGATGTATGATGTTAACACAGATCTTGACGCTTTCTACAACGGCAAGAACTGCATCTTCGAAGTAGAGGAAGACGGCTCAACTGTAGAGCTTACTCTTGACCTCAGAAACTTTGATTTCGATACCAAGTCAGGCGCTAAGATGAGAGTTGACGTTACTGCACCCGCCGCTGAGGAAACAACAGCAGCTCCTGCGGAGGAGACAACAGCTGCTCCCGCAGAGGAGACAACAGCTGCTCCCGCTACTCAGCCTGCTCCCTCAGGTGACGGTCTTACTGTAAACACTACATCAAACCTGTTTGTAGAAGAGTCACAGCATTATGCTGAAACTCCCGATACAGTAACAGTAACCTACTACATGAACGTAGACAAGGCACTCCAGCTCCAGGCTATTCAGTTTGGTATTTACTATGATCCCGAATATCTCACATTTGATCCCGACAAGAACGGCTTCTATGATGAGGACATCGAGGATTACGATTACAACGATATGTTCCCCGTAGCAAACGGTGTTGGCGATGTTAACCCGATCATTTCTGAGAACAGAATTATGTTCGCAGTTGCTAAGTGGGATGGTCTCAGACTCAGAAAGAGCGGCGAGTTAGTACCTATCGCAACAGCAACCTTCGACGTTGTTGACGGCGCTAAGGGTGTAACAGATGTTAACTGCAAGGTTGCAGCTGCCGCGCTCACTAACCCGAAGACTGAGGAAGACTACATTATCTACAACGTAAACGGTCTCCAGCAGGAAGCTTATGACTTCGTAACAGGCGGAGATCCTACAGCACTCTACTCTGTTCTCGCTGCCGAAGGCGCAGAGCCCGTTGTTGAGACAACAGTTGTTGATACAACTGCAGCTCCCGAGACAGAGCCCGCTACAACAGTTGCTCCCGAGACAGAGCCCGAGCCTACAACAGAGCCTGCTCCTATTACAGACGCTGTTTACACAGTAGCAGGTTCATCAGACGCTATCTTCAACGGCACATCATGGGACGCTTCAAACGAAGCTAACGATATGACCTTTAACGAGGCAACAGGTCTTTACGAAATCACATATTCTAATGTACAGCCCGAGGACGCTATTCAGCTCAAGGTTGTTAAGGATCACGGCTGGGATGAGTCTTATCCCGAGCAGAACGTTTCGTTCAACGTAAAGTCAGTTTGCGATGTTAAAGTTACCTACAACCCCGAAACCAACGAAGTTAAGGTTGAGGGTGAGGGCGTAACATTTGATGACGACCTCAAGCCCTACAGCATTATCGCAGTTGGTAACGGTGAGGATACATACCTCAACGGTGCAGGCTGGGATCCCTGCGACCCCGCAAACGCAATGACAGAAGTAGCAGACGGTATCTGGGAAATGACAATGGAAGACATCTATGCTTTCGATAACTATCAGATCAAGTTTGCTGTTAACTCGGTAGACGAAGAGGGTAACCCCACTTCTAATCCTTGGGCACACAACTTTGGTTCAGAAGAAGAGACACAGTATCCCGTTAACACAGAGCTCGACGCTTTCTATAACGGCAAGAACTGCATCTTCGAGGTAGAGGAAGACGGCTCAACAGTTAAGCTTCAGCTCGACCTCAGAAACTTCGACTTCGCGACCAAGACCGGCGCTAAGATGACAATTACTGTAACAGCTCCCGAGCCCGAGCCCACATCTGAGCCCGTAGTAACAGAGGAGTCCACAACAACTCCTGCTCCTGCAGGCGACAGCCTTACAGTAAATGCTACATCTAACCTGTTTACTCCTGACCAGGCTACATACTACTACAACTCTGTAGAAGGCGTACCTGAGACAGTTACAGTAACATACTACATGGATGTTGACAAGGCACTCCAGCTCCAGGCTATCCAGTTTGGTATTTTCTACGATCCCGAATATCTCACATTTGA
>ODAI014099925.1_pt1 | contig 29717 bp, 33 predicted proteins | sample 1539321 | NCBI WGS metagenome assembly ODAI01 (sample SAMN02144231, study PRJEB22623) | gut metagenome | biome: sheep rumen | host: Ovis aries | place: New Zealand
CCAGCCGTTGCGGCGCCATAGGAGCCAGCCGTTGCGGCGCCACTGTCGCCAGCCGTTGCGGCGCCATAGGAGCCAGCCGTTGCGGCGCCACTGTCGCCAGCCGTTGCGGCGCCATAGGAGCCAGCCGTTGCGGCGCCACTGTCGCCAGCCGTTGCGGCGCCACGGTAGCCAGCCGTTGCGGCGCCACTGTCGCCAGCCGTTGCGGCGCCATAGGAGCCAGCCGTTGCGGCGCCTGCTTCTCCCTTTTCCACCTTTTCCTTTACGCGCTCCTTGACATACTCGACATGCGCTTTAACAATTCCGGGGATGCCGATTTCAGCACCTATCGTGATCTTCGACCCGCAGCGCTTTGTATCACTGTTGTCCTTCTGGTCAGTCACGCCTTCCAGCTCTACTTCGCAATAGCGGCTGTCCGCTGGCGGATAGTAGCCGAACACGTCGATCGGATCCTCGCAGGCATGGAACCCGCAGTCACACAAATATGCCTTATCTTCCTCGTAAGTTTTACCAAGCTCATACTGAAAACCCCTGCACTTCAGGTCTTTATCAAATCCTTTATACACGTTCATCTTTTCGGCCTCCATTCCTCACAGGTTCCTGTGGTCTTCGTCTTCTTGTGCTTCACTTCGCAGTACACGCCTTTATACGTCGGGCGGCTGTGAGCGCAGTTCTTACAGATCTGTTTCATACTTCCTCTCCTTGTTTCGTCACGACGTCGGCGACGTCGATGCCCGTCAGCTCCAGGCACGCCTTCCGGATCCTCTTCGGGTCGCTCCGGTATTCCTGCGCGGCCTCCTCTATCTGCTGGTAGATCTTCGCGCACCGCTCGAAGCCGAAGCCGTACTTGCGATGGAGTGCCACCATCAGGCAGGCCATGATCTGCGGCCGGATCCATTTGATCTGCTGCTGGCGCATATACAGCAGCTGCTCATAGCTCATGTTCTCCGGGAAGTATCCGTTCAAAAACCATACATCGTGCCAGGAGGCACCGTCTCCGTTGTAGATCTCGATGCCGGTCTCGGCCTCGCACATGGCGATCATGCTGTGGTCGTGGTCCTTCGCGCAGGCCTTCCACACTTCACGGCTGAGGTCGAACAGCCTGCGGATCGCCTCGGCCCGCTTGCCCCACTCGCGCCACAGGACAATGCCCGTGGCGCCGTAGAGGACGAAGCAGTGCCTGACGCCGTCAGACTCGATCCTCCGGGTCGCTTTCTGGTATGCTGTCTGCCGCTTCTTCATGATCCTCCTTTTTCATGTGGTTGCGGACGGTCTGCTCACTGCAGCCGACCTCTGCCGCGATCTCCTTCACGCCCATGCCCGCCTGCGCGAGCTCCCGGATCTGGTCGCCCTTGACCTGCCTCTTCTTGATGACCGCCTTCGGCTTCGGCGGCTCCTCCGGCCCGTCGTCATGCAGCGGGGCTTCTACATACTGCCTTATGCCAGCGGCGCAGGAAGGGCACAGGTCCCAGTCCTTCCAAGGGTTCGGCTTCATAAGCGTGCCCCGTTCGCCCCTCTCCTCCAGGCTGATCACTCCGATCGGCTCGTGGCTCATCACTTTTTTTTGCATCTGTCACAGATAGTTACCCGCATATTTTTCCCTCCAGTATCTATACAGCTTCGTGTTCGGTCTCAGGTACGTGTCCAGCTTCCGCGCCTCCTCCATCGGGGCGTAGCGCGCGATCAGGTCGACGAGCTTCTTCGCTCTCGGCAGCGGGACGGAAACGACCTTCTTGTCGAATGTCTGCCCCGGTGCTTTGACCAGATTCTTCCTAATGCCGGCGGAGCCCGCCAGCTCCTTCAGGTCGATGATCATGCGCCAGCGGCCGCCGTCGCCGAACCGTATAATGTGGTCATCCATCTCTTCTCTCCTTCAGTGCGGCGAGCAGTGCCGCCTGACTTGTGTCCTTATGCTGCAGGGCCCTCATGACCTGCTCGTCGACCGTGCCCTCCGCGATCAGGTGATGCACGATCACGGGCTTCTCCTGCCCCTGCCGGTGCAGCCTGGCGTTCGCCTGCTGGTAGAGCTCGAGGCTCCACGTGAGGCCGTACCACACGATCGTGTGCCCGCCCTCCTGCAGGTTGAGGCCGTAGCCCACACTGGCGGGATGCGCCAGGAGCACCCGGATCCGGCCCTCGTTCCAGTCCGCGATGTCCTTCGGCCCGCCGAGGATCCGCGCACCGGGGACCGCCGCCTGGATCGCGCCGAGGTCGTGCCGGTAGCTGTAGAAGACCAGGACCGGCGAGTCCGTCGTGTCGACGATCTCGGCCAGCGCCTCAGCCTTCGCCTCGTGGATCTTCTCCACGGCTCCGGCTGCCGTGTACACGCAGCCGTTGGCGATCTGCAGGAGCTTGGTCATGACCGCGGCCGCGCTCAGCGCGATCACCGCGTCGTCGCCCTCCAGCTCGAGGAGCTGCTCCTCCTCCATCTTCTTGTAGGCCGCGAGCTCCTTCTTGGTCAGCGGCACGTGGATCACGTTGTCGATCCTCCGCGGGAGGGTCAGGTAATCAGCGGCGCTCATGCTGACGCAGATGTCGCCGATCCGGTCGCGGATCTGCTTCTCCGCTCCCTTGACAGGCTCCCACTTATAGACGACGTAGCCGTTCCTGGCGCCTGGCCGGAAGTATCTCTCCCGGTAGGCCCCGAGAGTGCGGCCCAGGCGCTCACCCCTGTCCAGCAGGTAGATCTGCGCCCACAGGTCCATCAGCCCGTTCGGGCTCGGCGTCCCCGTGAGGCCCACCACCCTGTTCACCCTCGGCATCACCTTCCGCAGCGCGCGGAAGCGCTTCGCCTGCGGGTTCTTGAAGCTCGAGAGCTCGTCGATCACGACCATGTCGAAGGGCCAGTTTGGCGCCAGCGCGTCGATCAGCCACACGACATTATCGCGGCCTATGACGTACACGTCCCAGTCAGGCATCAGCGCCCTGGACCTCTGCGCTGCCGTGCCGAGTACCCTCGACACTCGCAGGTGCTTCAAATGGTCCCATTTGGCGTGCTCCCGTGTCCACGTGTCCTCTGCCACGCGCTTCGGTGCGATCACCAGCACGCGCGCCACCTCGAACCGTTCATACATCAGCTCATTGATCGCGGTCAGCGTGATCACTGTCTTGTCAGCCCAAGCCCATATCCAGGAACAGCCCGACGTTCGGGAGGTCTTCGACCATCCTGATCGCCCTCTGCTGATACTCGTGGGGTATGAACTTCATGGGGCATCACCTCCTTCCTCATTCTCGCCAGGAACTCCTCCAGCTCATCCATGCCCTGGACGACCACGACCTCCTGGCCCCATCTCTGGATCCTCCGGATCTGCACCCTCTGGACCCCTGCCAGTCTCCCACGGTCGGCCTTGAGCTCGACGAACACCACGATCCCGCCGGGAAGCATCACGATCCGATCGGGCACCCCGTCGTTGCCTGGGGACACCCACTTGAACGCCTCGCCGCCCATCGCCCTGATCTCGCGGACCAGTCTCTTCTCTATGTCTCTTTCTCTCATGTCCACAACTTCCACAACCACAAGTCGAAAAACTCTATATAGGCGTATATATACGCGTATATGCGCGTATACGCGCTATTTTTACCTTTTACTAATAACTTCTCATAAAGAACTTGTGGAACTTGTGGAACTTGTGGAAAAAGCCCGTAAATAAAGGCTTTTTCGTGTCCACAAGTCTGTCCACAAGTCCGACTTGTGGACAACATCGGCCCGCTCCGCCGCAGGGCACTTGTGGACAAAATCCACAAGTCTATCCACAAGTCTCAGATTCTTGTGTACATCCTCTGGTGCCCGTAGCCGGGGATCCGGCCCTCTCGTCCTACCCTCTCCCAGCCCGGGATCCGCGCCATGATCGCCGCGATGTCGTAGCCGTCCTGGCGCTTCCACGTGCTCTTCGGGCGCCCCCAGCACTCGCAGAATATCTCCCGCGCGCAGACCTTCGTCCGCCGCATCGTGCCCTCTTCCCTCGGCTCCAGTTCGTCGCCCTGCTGGAAGTAGTCGACCCGCCTGCCGAGGTCCCACTCGTACCAGTCCTCGGGGAGCAGTGTGTCGAGGTACTCGATCACCTCGCCCTCCCGGTCGTCGTACTCGATGGCGGCCTGCTGCATCCTGGCGGCCTCCTCTTCCATCTCCTTGTCAAGATACGGGGCCTCGCCCTCTGCGGTATACGCGGCGGCCTCCGCCCAGATCTGCGACCTCGTCGCCTCGGTCATGTCCCACACGCTGAGCTTCCCGCCGCCCTCCACGGGCACGGGCCAGAACCGGCGGTTCCCCGTCGTGTCCCGCAAAAAGCCGGTCGTCGAGTTGGTCGTCCCGCAGATCACCGCGGTCCTCGGCCGCCTCTCGACCACCCTGCCGTAGGCCGGACGGTACTCGTCCACCTGCCGGCTCAGGAACCCCTTGAGGACGTCGACGTCCGCCTTGCGGGTGCCTTGCATCTCGCCGACCTCCATGATCCATACGCCCTGCACCTTCTCGGCCGCGGTCTTGTCCCGCACGTCCGTGAGGCTGAGGCTGTCGCTGAACCACTCGCCGCCGAGCTTCCTCAGCAGTGTCGACTTGCCGATGCCGGGCTTCCCGTCGAGGACCAGCACCGTGTCAAACTTGCACCCGGGCTCGAGGACCCGCATGACCGCGCCGATCAGCGTCGCCCTCGTGACCGCTCTCGTGTACGGCGTATCGGCCGCCCCGAGGTAGTCGACCAGCAGGCTGTCGACGCGCGGGATCCCGTCCCACTCCGGCAGGTCCCTGATGTAGTCCCTCAGCGGATTGAAGCGCCGGTTGTCGGCGACGATCGTGAGCGCCTTCGTGAACTTGTTCTCCGGGAACTGGACGCCGTACTTGTCGGCTATAAAGCCGTACAGCTGGGCGTCGTCCGCGTCCCTCCAGAACCGGTCGGGGCGGGCCCAGGGGAGCGCCCCCTCGACCTCGATCGCTCGGCTCAGCTCGTTGAAGCGGATGCCCCGGAGCTCGTCGTCGTTGTGGAGGATCAGCACGGCGTTGACGATCGTCGGCCTGATCGAGCCCTCGTCCGTCATGCTGAGCTTCGCCTTCCACCCGTCCCCGCTCTCGTCCTCCTCGGCCGCTTTGAAGTCCAGCACGGCCTTCGCCGTGGCGTCCTCCGCCAGGGTCAGCTTTGTGCTCTCATCGTCAGCCGCGAAGCGCGCCATCTCCTTGTAGCTCGGCAGGCTCCGCCCGCTCGTGCCCTCCTTCGCGCCGTCGTCGAGGTGCCCGAACTTATGGATCCTCACGAGGTCGAAGGCATTGCACAGCTGGCCGCCGGCCGGATCCGTGCCGTGGTTTGAGAATGCGAAGCGCCCGTCTTCGTAGAGCACGAGGCCCGCAGCCGTGGAGCCCTGGGCGTAGGTGTACCTGTCCTCTTTTGCGGTCGGCGTGTACACCTCCGGGAGGAACTTCTCGATCGCTTCCACGACTGAGTAGGTCCTGCAGAAAGCGCCCACGATCCCGCGTTTTTCTAACGGATCTCCCTGTTTATCCGCCAATTTCTTACGGATCCCGCTCATCCGGCTGGACTCGGGCCAGTAGCTCGCGTCGGTCCAGTCCGGATACTCTGCGAGAATGTCGTCGGCCTTCAGGAAGGGCTCGTCCCGGAAGCGGAAGACCGGCTCGACGTCCGAGCTGTGGCTCGGCCAGTACATGAGGCGCGAGGGCTGGTATGTGGAGTCGTCGAAGTAGTCGATCCCGATCTTCTCCGCCACCTTGCGCGCGATCGCCTCGTACTCGTCCGGGGTCACGTCCCTGTCGAGCGGCATGATCAGCCTGAGCCTCGGCTTTGCCGCTGTGTGCTTGTGCGTCGAATAGACCGCAGCCGCACCGCTCACCTCCATGTTCTCCTCGAAGATCTCCCAGAACCCCGCAGGGGCGAAGTCCAGGTCGAGCGTGAGGATCTGCCGCGACTCGACGTATCCCGTCTTCCTCTTGCCCTCCCTGAGGTATCCGCCCACGAATCCGCCGATGTCCTTGAGCTTGTCCTGCTGCTCTTTGGACATCTTCATATATTCCGCGTGCGTCTCCGGCGTCTCCATGGATTTGGAGAGCCTGGAGAGCAGGACGGACCACAGCATCTTGCGGTTCTTCCAGGACTTCTCGTATCTGCTCTTCCCGAGGGAGACGTGCAGATCCGCGTTATTCCTGACCTGTATGCTGTGGTCCGCTAACTTCGTTACGTTCATTGTTTAGTCCTTCCTGTAGAACGGTGTCTCGTATCCGTCGCCCTTGAGCGGGAGGCCCGGCGCCCAGTCGATTGGCGCGCCCATGGCGGCGTTGATCCGCTCCAGCGCGTCCGCGTCCTCGACCGGGACGTCCACGATCATCTCGTCATGCACGTGCATGACGATCCGGTAGCCCATGGCGGCGACTCTTGTCATCGCCACCGCGAGGCAGTCCCGGGCCGTCGCCTGCACGACATTCTCGACGAGCTTGCCGCCGTAGGTCTCGACCTCCTGCCACTGCTTGGTCGTCTGGTTGACGCCCATGTAGACGATCTGCTCCCTTCCGGAGACCGGGTCCTTGCGGATCCGCGTGCCCCAGTAGCAGAGCTTCCGCCCTCCGGGCAGTTTCACAAACAGATTGTTATTAATGTATGAGAACTCGACGCCCAGCTTCCTCCGCACCGGCCTGCGCTCCTTGATCGCTGTCTTCGCCGCGGCCTCGTAGTCGTACCACAGCTTGACGATGTGGGGGTTCGCCCGGCGCCACTGGTCGACCACGGACTGGAGCTCATCTTCCGGGATCGTGCCGCCCTTGTCCATCGCCTTCATGGCGCCGACGCCGCCCTGGTACCCGCAGGCCAGGACCGCGACCTTGCCCTTCTGGCGGAGCTCCGCGTTCCGCCCGTGCTTCTCGACCGGGACCTTGTACATCATGGACGCCGTCTCGCAGTAGATGTCCTTCCCGGCGCGGAATGCGTCGAGCGTCCACTGCTCACCGGCGAGCCACGCGATCACGCGGGCCTCGATCGCCGAGAAGTCACTGACCACGAAGCGGCAGCCCTCTGAGGGAATGAACGCCGTCCTGATCAGCTCGCTGAACACGAAGGCCGTCTCGCCGAAGAGCGTCTGCATGGTGTCGAAGTCTCCCTCGACCGCCAGCTCCCGCGCGAGGTCGAGGTCCGGCAGGCTGTTCCTGGCGAGGTTGTGGGTCTGCACCAGGCGGCCTGCCCAGCGTCCGGAGCGGTTCGCGCCGTAGAACTGCAGGATCCCGCGGAGGCGGTGGTCCGCGCAGGCGGCGCTGAGCATTGCTGCGTACTTTGCGACGCTGGTCTTGCCGAGGGCCGTGCGGATCTCGAGGACCCGCCGCACGTCGTCCGGGATGTACTTCAGCGAGAGCGCTGCCGCGACCGTGTCCTTTGTGACGCTGGTCATCGGCATGCCGCGCCGGTCGAGCCAGTCCTTGAGCTGCGCGAGGCTGTTCGGGTTCGAGAGCCCTGTGATCTGCCTCGCCTCCTCCTGGAGCTCCTCCCGGCGCTTCTCGTCATAGGCGACGATCTTCTCGACCATCGGGATGTCGAGGAGGACGCCCCTGTCGTTCATCTCCTGATCGAGCGACCAGAGGGCCTGCTCCTCGGGTGTGGTCTTGTAGCAGGAGAGCCGTGTGAGGATCTCCTGCTCCGTGACCACGTCCTGACGGTTGTACTCGATGAACAGCTTCCATTTCTCGGGGTCGTGCTCCGGGAGGTTGCGGGTCCGTCCGCCGTTGGCCCTCGTAGGCTTGCACGGCTTGGAAAAATACTGGATCAGCGCCTTGCCCTGCTTGTCCTTGAGCTTGTCCTCCGGGAGGCCCATGGCCGCGCCTGCGCCTGCCAGTGATCCCGGCAGGCCCAGCGTGAGGCACTTGACCATCGTGCAGCGCCACTGGTCCGGCGGCATTTCCGCGCCCGTCCACTTGGCGAGGCAGGTCCTCTCGAAATTCGCATTAAAAGCACTTTTCTCCACATTCGGATCGGTGAGCGCCAGCCAGAAGCGCCTGTGCCCCTCATAGCTGTCCACTTTGTCATAGCTGTCGTCCGTCGCCAGGTCGATGACATGCACCTCGTCCTCGTCGTCGAACTTGTAGCCGATCAGCAGGACCTCGAAGTCCGGGGCCTCGGTGTAGGCGTAGACCCCGGCAGATAGAAGGTCCACCGAGCTGTATGTCTCAATATCTACGCCGAGGGCCCTCATTAGAAGTCGTCCTCGTCGTCCTCCTCGAAGTCGTCCGCAGTCACTCTTGCGGATCCGCCGAGGGGCTCGTCGTCCTGGGTCTTTTTGATACCGCGGAGGCCTACGCCCACGCCCTTGTTCCCGCTGTTGTCGAAGGTGTAGAACTCGACGATCGCCTTGCCCCAGCAGCCGCTGTACACCTCGCCCGGGTCGAGGACCTCCTCGCCGTCCTGGTCGAAGACCGGGGGCTTCATGTCGCTCTTAGCGTTGAGGAAATACATGCCCTTGTACTCGGGGCGCTCCTCCGCCTTCTCCTCGTCTCCGTCGCGGAGCGGGTTCCAGAGGTTCTTGGGCTTCTTTCCGCCCCAGCGGGACTCGATGCCGTCCTCGATCGCGTCGCTGATCGCGCTGCGGATCTTCCTGACCGTCTTCTCGTCCTTTTTGGGGATCAGCAGGCAGATGCTGTACCTCTCATCCTGTCCCGGCTGATAGGCGTAGGGCTTAAAAATATGAACATAACTGAATCTCACTTTTCCCGTTGTTATTCTTGTACTCATCAATTTCTCCTTTAGAATGGCAGATCTTCCTCTTCCTCAAATTCTGCCGCTGTTACTTTGGTTATCGCTTCTCTCTTGTCGCTCTCCGGCACGAGGACCGGTTTGCCCGCGGGCTTGACGATCAGGTCGCCCAGGGCCTCAGTCATGCGCTTCTTGCCGACGAGCTTCTCCATGGCCGTGATGCCGAGGAGCTTGCGCTCGTAGAGCATCGCGTCGTCGTAGCCGATGCCGCGGAGCGTCTCGGCCACCTTGACCTCGTCCGCGTATTTGCGGTTGCTCCTGCCCTCGACGACCTTCCAACCGTCGTAGTGCTCACCCGCGAGGGCCTGCTGGAGTGCGTAGTCCTGGATCTCGCCGACCCACTTCTTGATCGCCTCGGCGCGCCTCAGCACATCGCCGATCTCGTCGGCCGTCAGCAGCGGAGGCTGACGGAACTCCTCACGGGCCAGCTCCAGGCAGTACTCCGCGCGGGTCCTGCAGGTGGCGCGGGCCGGGCACCACTGGCACCAGTCGCCGCACACTGTCCGCTCAGATCCGGAGAGCGCCTCGAGCGCCGCGGGCCGGATCCTCTCGTCCGCCCACCGCAGGAGCTCGTCGAGCGGGAGCTCCTCCGTGCTGATGTGGTCGAGCCGAGGCTGGATGATCGTCATGCGGACGCGGTCGAAGTCGTAGATCCCGCCGAAGAGACCGGCAGCGCCGAGGCCGTAGAGCCTCAGTTGCGGGTTGCCGACTGCGTCGACCTTCACGCCCTTGCCATATTTGAGGTCGATCACGTTGATCACTCCGTCGCCGATCACGACCGCGTCACTGGTGCCGAAGCTCTCCGGCACCCACTCGTCGAGCTTGAACTGCTGCTCGATCAGGAGCTCCGCGTCGTCTCCGGAGGCGTTCTTGATCTCCAGAACGGCGTCGCGGTAGTAGTCCGTCGCCTCGTCCATCTCGCCGCAGAAAAACTCGCTTTTCTTGAGGCGGTTCAGCTTCCTGGCGAAGTTGCTCCCGTTGATCTCACCGTTCGCGTGGCGGAGCTTGAGCTCCGCGATCTCGTGGGCGTGTGTGCCCTCCTCGGCGTAGGTGCTCGTCGTGTCCTGCGGGAACTGCTTCGAGAGCGTCACCGATCCGGGGCAGTTGCCCCACCGCTCCGCGCTGGAGGGCGGGAGCTCCGCGTGCTTCTTAATCGGCATTGAGCACCTCCTCGGCCTTGGCCTTGAGCTCCGGGTACTTGTCGGCCGGCATCTCCGTGAGGACCTTGAAGCCCATCGCCTGGATCAGCTCGCGGGCCGTGTTCTTCCCGGTGTGCTTATTCACCGCGCTGAGGATCTTCCGCATCTGCGCGAGGTCGAGCCCCTTCTCGGGCTTCGGCATGGGCGGGACCGTGGGCTGCTTCGGTACGTTCGCTCCGGGCCTGTCGGGATCTTCCGGTTCGGGCTCCGGCATGGGCGCCTCCGGCTCCGGCATGGGCGCGGGTTCCTCCTCTTCCGGGATGCCTGTGAAGGCGCCAGGCATAAGCGCGTCCGCCATCCGCAGGATGTTTGCCTTCATATCGTCGAAACTGTCAAACGTCATCTGTATGGTCACGTCTTACCTCCTTTGTGATTGTTTCCTTTGTGATCTCCTGCATGAGCTCGTGCTCTGTCTTGAGATAATCGATCATCTCGTCGAATGTCACGTTTGTCGCGTTCGCGGCTGACACGATGATCCTCTCGACGTAGAGTGGGATCCTGTCCAGCGGGCACCTGAAGTTGACCGTTGCCATGAACTCTTTGGTGCTCTTCTTGCCGGGGCTCTTGGTGAGCCGTATCGTGTCTTCTCTCTCGTCTCTCGCCGCTTCCAGCATGATCGCTTTGGTCATGTGCTTCGCTATCAGTTTTGCGAGCATTCTCTCCTCCTTCCGTGTTATTATGAATATGAAGTTAATATTGCTTCGGGCCCCCGTGGGAGTGGCAGCTCCCTGTGGGGCTCATTCCTGTCTATTGCCTAAAATGGCCGCGCACCCGAGCGCGACCAGGGCGGCCAGTATGGCCAGCGGCGCTCCGCCGTCGAAGAAGCTCTCGACGCCGCAGCCGCAGAGCACGAGCGCCATGAAGAACATGGTCATCAACGTGTCCGTTCGCATTTCGCCCTCCTTCTCTCGAGCCTGTGCTCTCTGTGCATGATCGCGATCCGGCTCCCGATGTAGCTCCTCGACACGTTGAGCCTGTCCGCTATGTCGTCATAGCTCAGCCCTTCCCTGTAGAGGCGTGTCACGTCGGCGTCGATCGAACTCTCGGCCAGCATCTGCATCCGGACCTCGTGCGTGTAGCAGCTGACCGTGCTCCTGGCGAGGCCCATCTTCTCAGCGATCTGCGAGTTGCCGAGGCCCTGCCTGAACAGCTCGACCGCCTCGGCCTTCCGGGCCTGCATCTCTGCCGTCCTCTGCTTCGCTTTTTTCACGACCTGCGCCTTGCTGCTCGCCCTCAGGATCGGCGCGGGCTTGGGGTGCCTCACCTCCAGGTGCTCCGGCTTGACCCCGCGCACGTCGTTGATGTACTTCGGTTTGGTCGGCGTCGGGGCATCGGGCAGAGGCCTTAAAATTCGCATTGAGCTCAATGATCTCCCTCCTTATGTCTTCCTTTGTTTTGTGGCTGGAGCACCTTCCCCGCCGCTCGAAGCATGCGTCGAAGCGAAGGCAGCCGTCACAGTCGCTTTGTATCTGTCCGACAGGATGCTCTCGATCACCTTCCGCAGCTTCTCCTGATCCAGGGAGCCGTGGCTCCGTACCTTCTCTTTCACTCTTGCCTTTCTCCCTTACGTTTGCGTAAGTGTCTCGGCGAAAAAAATGCTCGCCGGGTCTTTAATATCGAGGAGCTCAATGATTTTTCCCATTTCTTCTCTGGTAAACTTGCCGTCGTCTCTGATCTTTCGGTAGAGATTTGTGTACGTCATACCGAGATATTCGGCCAGTTCTGCCTTTTTAATACCCTTGCGAGCTAACTGTGCATTAAATTCTCTCTCGTTGAACACTGCCCTTTCACCTCCTTCCGTGGCAACAACGTAAGCCAAGTATATGACTTGCGCAAGTAATAGTCAATACATCTTGCGTAATTTTTATTATTTAATGCGTAATATTTTGTAGTATAATATGGGTGAGGAGGGAGAGACATGAAAACAAACGAGATTATCAGACTTAGACGGCAGGAGCTTGGATTAACCATGAAGGAGCTCGCCGACAGGGTTGGCGTCTCTGAGGCCACCGTCTCCCGTTGGGAGTCAGGTGATATTAAGAACATGCGGCGCGACAGGATCGCCGCCATCGCACTCGCTCTCGACCTTCCGCCTGCGGTTCTTATGAACTGGGAAGAGTACAACACCGAAGCGATGGAGCGCAAGAAATTAATAAAAGAACTGGATGACCTTGCGAGCGTAGCAAAACTTGACAACCTGCGTATCGTGTCCAACTTGCTCAGACAGCTGGAGGGGAAGGGATGAAGCGCGCGGCGATCTATCTGCGCGTCAGCTCCGACCGTCAGGCCCGCGAGGGCGACAGCATCCCGGCGCAGCGCGACGCGCTCAGGAAGTACATCGCGGACCGGCCCGATCTGACCTTTGCCGGGGAGTACCTCGACGACGGGATCAGCGGCACGAAGGCCGACCGCGACGAGCTGCAGCGCCTCCTGGAGGACGTGGAGCAGGGCCGCATCGACCTGATCCTGTTCGTCAAGCTCGATCGCTGGTTCAGATCCGTGCGGCACTACACAGCGACGCAGGAGATCCTCGACCGCCATGGCGTCGGGTGGACTGCGATCTGGGAGCCGATCTATGACACGACGACCCCGGCCGGGCGCCTGATTGTCAACCAGATGATGTCGATCGCGCAGTTCGAGGCCGAGAACACCGGGCAGAGGATCCGGCAGGTGCAGGCCTACAAGGTCGCCCAGGGCGAGGTGATCAGCGGTTCGACCCCGCCGGGCTTCTCGATCGAGAACAAGCGCCTCGTCATAAACGAGGAGGCGGAGAGCGTCCGGCAGGCCTTCCGGGCCTACGACCGCACCGGCTCCCTGTCGGAGACCATGCGGATCTGCGCCGGGCTCCCCGGCCTGCCGAGAGCGAAGAGCCCCTTCAAGAACATGCTGAAGAACACCCTGTATATAGGGAAGCATCCGCGGAATGATCACTTTTGTGAGCCGATCATCCCGGAGGACCTCTTCGAGAGGGTGGACAAAGGGCTCCGCATGAACGTCAAGAAGTCGCAGAAAAATGTATATATTTTTTCCGGTCTCCTGCGCTGCGGGACCTGCGGCTGCTCCATGGGCGGCGGCACGCGGCGCCGGCAGCGCGGGAATGGGAAGCTGGAGATCACCCCGCAGTACCGCTGCGCGAAGCACTACACCCGCGTCCCCGCCCAGTGCCCGAACGCGAAGGTGGTCAGCGAGACCGTCCTCGAGGACTATCTGATCGAGAGGATCCGCGGGGAGATCGGGGCGCTGGTCTACAACGTGCAAGCGGCGCCGATCCGCGACACCAGGGCGCAGGCCGCGGCCCTCGAGGCGAAGCTGAAGCGGCTCAAGGACCTCTATGTCGAGGAGCTGATCAGCCTGGAAGAGTACAAAGCCGACCGCGAGGCGTACATCAGACAGCTCGAGGAGCTGCGCGCAGGATCACCCTCTGAGACTGACCTGGGCGGGCTCAGGGCGCTTTTGAAGACCGACTTCGAGGATTTATACTATGATATGTCTAAGCCCGAGAAAAGGCGATTTTGGCGGGCGATCCTTAAAGAGATCCGGTTCAACGAGGACCGGACTATTGATTTGTATTTTTGACCGGTACTAACTGACCGCCTCCATCATGTAGAGATCGTTTAGTACCGGTCATTTTTTAATGTTTCTACCAATTAAAAAAGGCCCCTGCGGACCGGAGTCCACAGGGGCCTTAAAAACATGTGCATGCAGGGATGTTTTTATTGGATTTCGTTCCCGGCGCTGTCGAAGATCTTCCAGCCTGGGTGTGCTGCAGCCATGTCGCGCGCCCTGTCCAGAGACTGGAAGGCGCCGAGCTGGCTCTTTGCGTCGTCCCAGGACTTCCGCACTCGGTAGAGCTGCGGGACTGCCGGCGCGGATCCGGAGAGAGCGGCTTTGAATTTGTCCCACTCTGCGGAGCCGCCGACGGCTCCCCAGCCGGAGACGCGTGGGCAGCTCTTACCGGTCACGTCGTAGTGCCTGCAGACATGGTCCGCGGGGACCTTGAACTCGTCCATCAGGTACTTGACGAGCGCCACAGCGCCGTCGATCGTTTTCTGCTCGAAGACCCATGCGCCCATGACCTGCTTCGTGCAGAGCTCGATCCCGATCGAGTTGCTGTTTTTGCAGATCCGGAAGAGCGGGTGATGTGCGCTCTCGAGATCCCCGCCGCAGTGCCAGGAGTACTGTGTGGCGGGCGAGTTGTTATAGGCGTAGATGGATCCATCAAAATCGACGAAGTAATCGGCGGAGGCCTGCCGGTCTGCCGTGTTGAAGTACTTGACCTCATTGGCAGCGGTCGCTCCGTCGGTGCCCGTGTAATGGATCACAATATACTCGACCTTGCCCTGGCGCTTGCTGACGTTGTAGCCCTTGAAGCCCGTGTTTTCCCGGATGATCGGGACAGTCGGCGCTTCCGTGTCAGGTGTCTGCGTCTCGATCGGCCCGCCGTAGGCGATCGGGAAGGTCCAGGAGCTCTCTCCCTGCTTCCATGTCACGTGTCCCTGGCCGTCGGCCTCGACGTCGATGTCCTGGAAGGGCCGGAGCGTCGGCCAGTACTTCTTAGTCCTGCCCGCGCCGTACTGGGAGAAGGTCGTGCCGCCGATCGAGACGCCGGAGGGCTCCCAATCGGTATAGTAGCAGATCTTCGGCTCGTGCTCCGCCATAAGGTCGCACGCTGTATAGTTGCAGGCGTTCCCGTGGTGCGGGATTTTGAAGCCCGTAATCCGGTAGGGGAAGGTCTTGAGGTAGCGGTCGAAGGAAGAGATCGTGTCTCCGGACGCCAGGAACTCAAGATCAGGGAAGTAAGTGAACATCGAAGTGTTATTAACCTGATAGTCCGTGTAATCGTTCGGATTCGCTTTGTATCTGAACATCCACATTCTGATCCGCCCGACCCAGTGTCCTGCACGCTTGCCGGCCGGCGGGAAGATCACCTCCTTGCCGTACTCCTTAGCGAGCGCGATCCGCTTCTTCGCGCGCTCATACTCATCATAGCCCTCATCCCTGGGGACGAGCTTCAGCTCCTCAGGATCAGGGCAGTAAATACGGTCAACAAATATATGCGGAGACTTTAACGTGTATTCCAAAGTACAGTCATGATCAAGATGCCAATGCGTGATGATCTGCGTCACGTGCGCGTAGCCGTCTTCCTTTGTAAAATTCTTCCTGAGGTAGTTCTCCGTCTGCGTGAACAGCTCGCTCTCGCCGCCATCGATCAGGATCACGTTTTTGTCATCGTCATAAATAATTATTGCGTCGCCGCGCCTGTATTCATAAGAGCGTTGCGGCAGGCTCGGTATATGTATGTGCAGTTTAGGCTTCGCCATGGTCTCCCTCCTCTGGTGTCCTCTCCTCTTTGATCAGTCCATCCGCTATCTTCTTCAGCCGGTGAGTAATCCAAGTAGGCATAGGTACGCCGGCCAGATCCAGATTCTCGACTACGGAGACCAGCTCCATGATCACGATATAAATCACTACGCCCTTTACGATTTCGACTGGAATCGCCACAGCGAGATAGATGATGTAGGTAAGGAACACCACAAGCATCTCTCCGCCTTTGCGGTAAAGGCCCTTGCGCATCTTCGTACTGTCCCAGCATGAGTTGATCGTCGCCTGCAGCCATCCTGTAATGATGTCAGCTGCAGCGCATACGGCCGGAAGTAGGAATACCCAGTACAGGTGCGAGAACTGGATGTCAGACAGATCTATGGTCATATTTACGGCGTTTGTTGTAATAGTGATGAATCCCAAGGTTTAACCTCCTATCCGATCTGTGTGGTGTTGAATGCGAGCGTGGACGAATTGAAGATACTCTTGTAGACGTTCCCGCCGCTCATGAAGAACATCTGCCACTGGGTCGTCGTGGTCTTGCAGATCACGCCGAAAGCGTCAGCGCTGCCGGCTCCTGCGGTGTTGGTCCACGTGGATCCGGCGTAGAAGCTGTACGGCCTGCCGAGGCTGAGCCCTGTCATGGCGCTGATCATCTCCGTGCGTGTGGTCCAGGAGAGGCCCGATCCGACAGCTCCGGCGAACTCGACGCGGCCGCTGGACTTGAGCCTCATAGCGTTGGACCTGTTCGACGCGCTGGAGCCGTTGCCGATCAGCATCAGGTCGTCGCTCGCAGGGGCGGACGCGTACTTGCCGATCACGGTTTGAGCCTCATAAGCTGCAGTGTTACCGATGCCGCCCGCGTGGGATGCGTCGCCGGAAGCGGTATTCCCGCGACCCTCTGCGTGTGCGCCGTAGTTGCCCGTCGCCGTCGACTCATAGCCCTCAGCATGCGCGCCGTATCCGGTGTCGGCGGTCGTCTTGTAGCCTTCGGAGTGTGAGCCGTTCCCGCTGCTCGTCGTCTCGTTGCCCTCCGCGTGGGCCGACCATCCGGAAGCCGTACAGACCCAGCCTTCAGCGTGGGCCGAGACCGCTGTCGCTTTGGTCTGCTGTCCTTCAGCGTGGGCGCTCTGCTTCGTCGCCTGGCTCGAGGATCCCTCTGCGCAGCTGTGCGCTCCGGAGGCTTCGACGTCACGGCCCGCCGCCAGCGAGTAGATCCCAGGCGTGCCGGTCCGCGTGCCGAGGGAATAATACGGCGCCGTCTCTGTGCCGATGATCGCATTCCCCTCGCCGTATCCGATGTTCGCCAGCTGCGTGCTGCCGTCTCCGCCGTAGATGCGCATCCCGTTGGAGTCTATGACCGAGTTGCCCGCGTCAGCCCTGCCGATCCTGACCTTGGCGAGGCCGCCCTCGACATAGGCCCGGATGAAGGAGACGCCGCCGCGCAGGATCTCGATCGCGTCCGTGATCCGCACGCCGTCGGCCTTGTTGTTCTTGGGATGCACGAAGATGCCGTCCCGCGTGTCTGTCACGAAGTCGGTCGCGGTCCCCGCTGCGGCCTTCGCAGCCTGCTCTGCCCGCTCCGCTCTGGTGTCGTCCGTAGGCGGCGCGGTTGCATTGCCGACGAGCCATGCGGAGCCGCCCCCGACACGGACCTGCACATTGTCGCCCGGCTTGCAGGAGATCGTCAGCCTGACCGGCGTCTCGTCGACGCCTCCGGGGATGTGCACCCAGGCGGTGCCGCCCTCGATCCGCCTGACGGTGGCCGGGGTGTCATACGCCGACGTCCGCTCCTGCTGCTTGACTGTGGCCTTGATCGCGTCGGCCATGTCATTAATTAAGTCGATACCCATCAGGATCCTCCCAATGTAAAAGGAGCACCCTCCCGGATGCTCCTGGTTAATAGTTGCGTTTTCTCTCAAGAGTTGCGTTTCCTTAGTCAGGCACGCACACGTTCTCCCACTTCTTATAGGCGTCAATATAGGTTTCCCCCTTGTCGCCGTTGTGAGTGATCTCGTAGTACATGCCATCGCTGATCGTGGTGCTGACCAGTGCCTTCCAGTTCTGAAGCGTCTTGCAGAACCACACAACGAACACGTCGTCTGCAGTGATAGCCTTCTGGTCTGTCTTCTCTACGCGCTCGTTGAAATAATCCACAACAAGCTGCTTTGCCCTGTTGATCATTGCGTCATTAACGCATTACTTTCTTCTCCTATTTTGATATTTAAAGTGTCATTTAAGCGTCATGTTCAAAGACTTATTTAAGTGCCGATGATGTAGCGTCACCTCACAAATTAAGCAGTTTGCAGATGATTCCGAACATGGTGGCATAGCCCTTGTCGTTAGGGTGCAGTTGGTCGTTATAGTAATCCGCTTTGGTATTTGCGTTCAGTACGGCATTGTATTCGCCGTACAGATTGTAATACGGCACTCCACAAGTATTACAAGCACGCTCACAGGCCGTGTTAATCATGGCAAGGGACGTGTTCCCTGTGGCTCCGTTCTTGTCAATCGGAGACAGGCACAGGACGTTGATTCCCCTCGCCTGCAAAGCCTCAAACAGTGCGATGTAGTAGTCTTGTATAGTTGTCGCTCCGCTGTTGCGGTTGTTTACTCCTGCGCAGACGATAGCGTATTTGGTAGAGGATGTTACAAGGCTGTCAAGATTTGCTGTAATGACATGGATTCCCTTGCCGGGAAGTCCGTTATTAACTACGGTCAGACCGTAGTAATCAGATTCGACCTTTTCTTTAAACTGCGCTCCCCATGATTTCACGCCGACATTCCGCTTAAACTCTGTGCCGTCAATGGTTACTATCGTGTCGCCTGTTGCGGAATAGTCACTTGACCCTACGCCTTGCACGATGCTGTCACCCAAAAGGACAATCTGCGCGGTCGTTCCCCACCTCAGACCCAATGTGTGGTCGTCCTCGCCCTTTTCGGGATTCCCTATCTCGACCCACTTGGGAGTCGTGTCAGACGTATAAACGAGTGCATAATACGCTACCACACGGCCTACGGCAAGATATACGCCATAGTCCACGGTGTTTCTTACCTTGAATTTCATCAGAGTAAAAGATGCGCTTGCAAGTTTGGGCGGTTTTCCACCTATCGTGATTCCTGCACCGATACCATAAGCGTATTCATCGGGCAGGTCAATGAGATTAGTCCACCCTTCTGCTGTGACTGTTGCCTGTGCTAAAAGACCTTTGCGCTTGATGGACATTTCACCGTCAAGAGCATTGACAGCCGCTCTTGCCACCTTATCCATGCCCGTATACGGTGGTATATATTCTGTAGGATTGCTTGACCCCTGCGAAATCATGATGCCTGCGTCAGCATTGATTCCACTGGAGTTGTATATGCAGGCGCACAGCTTTGACGCACCTTCGGGGACTGTGACGGTATAGTGTACATTGGTTCCTGCTCTATTTACCGATTGACGGCTCCCGACAAGTGTCCCGTCAGACGCATAAAACGCCCAGTACATCTTGCTTGTCGTGGAGACAGTCAAGCCAAAAAAACTGAGGATATAGCTTTCTTCGGCGTTTGCAGGAATAGCTTCCGACATACCGACATAGTTTTCCGTGGGAGATGCACCGATGTTTCCTGCGGCATCGATATAATAGCGGCCTGTAGAGACATTGCAGAGATTAGCCGTAGCGGATCGAAGTTGATCCAACTCGATATTTAAATCTTCCTTTAACTCTGCAACAGCATCGCCCGTGGCCTTGCCGTCCGCTGCCTTACCGGCCACGCTGAGCGTCGTGTCGGTCTGTACGGCAACCGCATTATACACGCCTCCGGAGACCCATGCGGAGCCGTTCCAGAGATACCAGTTTCCTGCGACCATGTTGGGCTCTGATCCAGTGTACACATAAACACGCGTGTGGTCTGTCATCTGCGCTTTGGTCGGTGCCGTCAACGGTGAGCCGTAGGCGTCCGTCCTTGCGTGCTCGGCGTAGTATTTAGCCTCAGCGACGAGGCCCTGGAGCTGGCTGTCCGACGCGATCGCGTCCGGATCCACCACATCAGCGTCGACCACGACGCGGATCAGCGCCGTCATGATGTTGTGCGCGCCGTTGATGATGTCGAGTTTGGCGTCCCATACGCCCGCGACTGCGGTCATCTGTATGTCTTCCTCGATGACCACGAAGTTGCCGGTCACGGTGCCGGTCTTGCTGTACACGTTCCCGTCGGGCTTAGTGCCCGAGAACGTGGCCGTGCAGTTTGAGGGGAGCGGCGCTCCCAGGACGCGGAAGTTGATCATGCGCCCGTTCTCGTTCTGGCTCAGCCTCAAAAACGTCTGCAAGCGCTTTTCAGAGGGCTGGCCGTGGACATTGATATTAATATCCTGTAATACTGCCATAGTCTACTCCTTATAGATCTGTTCTGCAGTCCTGGCGCCGTAGCCCAGTGTGATGCTCTGGGACTGCACGCCGTAGTTGCCCGTGAGCTGCTGCTCTGGGTAGTTGAGGCCGACGATGTCGCCGGGCATTACATTGGGCAGGTATCTCCTCGTGTAGGAGACGGTCTGTCGTACACGCTGCAGCTCTCTGAGCCGCTTCCGCGCGTATTCCGCGACGGACTCGCCGGCTGAGAGTGTGCAGCTCTCTTTTTTCCATACCTCCCGCCCTCTGCTCACCGTGCTGAGCGGGCTGTCCGGGTCGTCGTCCCTTGCGATGCCGGTTACGTCTCCGGCGACCGCTATGAGGACATTCGGGCAGTTGTACCAGTCCGCGGTGATCTTGATCTTCGGCTCGAGGAGGTCGTTGCTGATCGGATCGAGGCGGGCCACCGGGTCAGCCGCTGCGGGCATGATCCGGATCGTGCCGTCCCCGTCGATGCGGAGCCTCCAGCCGATCGCGTCGAGGATCCTGTCCGCCATGCTCAGGTGCGTCTCACCGTCTTCGGAGACAATGGACGCAGCGATCGCGGGGGAGTTGTCCTCTGCGATGATCGGAGCCGGGGAGACTGACAGGAGCCGCCTGACCAGCTCCGCCCCGCTCATGCCGGCAGGGGCGTACCAGCCGCGCGCCAGCAGGACGTCCTCTGCAGGCTTGAGCACCGAGAAGCACGTGAGCGTGTTGAGCGTCAGGCTGCCGTTGATGTCGTCATCCGGAGAGACCGCGAGGCCCGTGAACAGCGGCACGTGTGCCGCCGCTCCTTCCTGCCGAATGTCCAGATAGACGCGGACCCACTGCTCGACCGGGATGCGGTAGTTTACGCAGCTAAGATCTGCGGACTGCCTCTTTCCGGTCGTCTCGCGCTTGATCGTGCCGCCTGTCAGCCGGATCACTCCGACGTCGCGCCAGGTGGCAGGGTCTACGCGCTCGGCGTAATACGAGGCGCTGTAGCCTTTGGAATAATCAACCATAGACGCCTCCTGTCTGCTGCCATTCCGCGTAGGTCATGCCATCCAGAGCCTCGACGTCGACACGGGTGACGGTGAGCGAGAACTCAACGATGTTGTGGCCGGTTCCCTGTTTCCGCGCCTCACTGACCTGTACGTCGGCGGCGTAGCTGCTCCCGTCAGGTGTGCGCACGTGGCAGATCCCGGCATAAGTCGCGAGCCTGCGCATCTCCGCGATCGTGTCGGCGTCTTCGAGGACCAGGACCGCCGTGAGCGTGCCGTTCCTGCTGACCGCAGGATTCCAGTCGCCCTGCACGGATCCCCCGAGGTATTTGGTCTCTGTGAAGTCCTTCTTCCATGAGTGCGAAACATCCAGCTCATACTCGAGATAGACGCGCCCGGTCCCGAAGTCGATGATCGCGAGGTCCGTGTCGAGCATGTCGCCTTCCGGCTCTCGCATATCGGTCCAGGCGAGCTCGTCGCTCGCCGTGATGTAGTCGCCGTTCTCGGTCCTGAGCACGAAGCGGTGGCCGCCGTGCGGGCCGATCGCGGGGTACGGGTCGACGTAGGTCTCGCCGAAGGTAGCGCCCGCATAGATCAGCTCCGGCTTATCTACAGACAGCCGGTATATATCACACACGTCCGTCTGCTGAGCTCCTGCCGGAGCGATCGGATAGAGCACCGCGACCGCCTGCTCTCGCATGACGTCCACGAAAGCCTCCGGAATGATCGCCTGATGGTCCCAGTGGACCTCGAACTCCTGCGCCACTTCGGCGCTCTGGCCGAGGCCGTCCTGCACGGTAGCGATGAGCCGGTAGCTCGCGCCGTCGTCCAGGCGTCCGATCAGGTCGTCTCCGGAGATCGTGACCTGCGCCTCGCCCACTTGTGAATAGAGCGCGACCGTCTCGCCCTCGAAGCCGTTGTACTCGGTCTCGTCGGGCCGGCTCACGTGGTAGGTCTCGGCCCTCTCGATGATCACCGTGGTCGTGCCGCCAGTGTCTGCACCCGTGACGGTGACCGTCAGGGGCATCTCTGTCAGTGAGAGGACCGTCCGGCTCACGCCGTCCACGGTGATCGTCTGCTGTTCTAATGAGATCTGTGTGATCTCTGCGGTGAGCGGTTCCGCGATCACGACCGCGACAGGATCAGACCAGTCGGACATCCTGCCGGATGCGGAGGAGACGCGGACCGCGAGGAGATGCGACTCTCCTGTCGCCCAGCCTGCATCTGTGGCGGCGATCGTCACGTTCTGGGCGGACTCTGCTGTCGCGAGGACAGTGTGGTCCGTCCCGACGACTTCAGCAACCTCAGCGTAGGCCTGCACGGACCCATCGGTGGACACGTAAGCCCACGACGCCGTGACCACTCCGTCCTCAGTGATCACGCCGCTCGAGAGCGACAGGATCGGGATAGACGGAGCAGATGACAGGTCGATGCTCATGATCTCGCTGTAAGCGCCATAGGTGGCGTCGTTTCCGGTGCCGTTGGCGAGCCGCACGCGGATGTACCAGGTCTTGCCCGTCTCGAGCCCGCTGATGTTCCACGCGCTTGCGTGCGTGTTGTTCAGCAGATACGTGTCCGGGCCGTCTGTACTCTCCCAGGCGTCCGCATGGTCCGCCCAGGACAGCTCTGCATTCGTCGCATCCGTCCAGGCCCAGTCGAAGGCAACGCGGACCGTGCCGGGTGTCTCCGTCTGCGAGAGCGTGACGGTCTGAGGAGCTGCCGGGATCGTCCCGCCGTAGGTCGTCATCGCCGACCGCATGAGCGGGGTGACCGCGTAGCTGGTCGTCCCGTCTGCGCGCACGGTGGTCCGGTATTCCCCGACGGCCGCGTACACGCCGAAGCGGATCCCGCTGGCGCTCTCCCACTCCGGGCACTGCACCGTGACGGAGCTCTGCCCGTGCGGGATGACCCCGATATCGAAGCCGTCCGGGTCCTCCGCTGTCATGTATCTGACGACCAGGAAGGCATCCTCGACGTCAGACTCCTGATCAGCTGAGACAGTCGCCCTGTAGGTGGACTGGTCCGTACTGACTGACAGATTCGTGGGCGTCTTGAGGCGCCCCACGGCTGCCAGCGTGGCGACGCCGTAGGTCGTCGTGCGGTCGTGGATCGTATTGACCCGGATGAAGAGGCACTGATCAGCGCCGACCACACTGTCGAGGGAGAAGGCGGCCGCGTCGGATCCGTCCTTATAGGCCAGCGTCATCGCGTCCGTCCACGTCGCAGTGTCCGGGCAGGTCATCCCCGCTTCAGGCGCCACGAAGGTGTACTGGACATTGATGCTGTCGACCGGATGGGACGCGTCCTTCGGCGTCGTCCATGTTGCCGAGCACAAATATCCGCCCGCGTCGGTCTCCCTGGCGCTCGCTGAGACGTTTTTCGTCTGATAGGGCACCGAATATACATGCTTCGTGTAGACCCACTCAGAATGGCCGCGAGGGCCTTGCGAGCGGAGCCTGAACCAGCGCGTGTATGCCGTGCCGCGGTTGATCACGGAGCTGTCCTCTGTGATCGTCGCGGAGCTGTTCGCGCTGGTCTCTGCGTAATTCGTCCAGGCGGCGTGCGTGATCTGAGAGCCGTCCGTGATGTTGGACTTGGCGACCAGGGCCGTCTGGCACTGCACGCGAGAGACCCACCGCGCATTATCCGCAGCCGCGACCGTCGTCCACGTGAACGTGCAGACGTTGGCACTCTCAGAGGAGAGCGCGACCGTCAGCTTCGGCTTGTTCGGCAGCTGGGTGGCATAGGACTTTTCGGCCCAGCCCGAGACGAGCGGGTTGATGGTGTTGTTTTTCTCTTTGAAGGACGCCCTCCGCCCGCGGATCCTCACGTGCAGCGCGCTGAGGATCTTCTTTGTGTTCGGGAAGTACTTAGACGTGTCGACCGTGATGTTGCGGTTGGTCGTGCTGCCATTGACCGGCACGTCGATCCATTTCCCGTTGTCGAGCTTATACTGGAGGTTCTGGCCTTCGCCGTAGTCCTTGTCGCCGATCTTCCAGGAGACCAGGAAGGACGCGCCGGATCTCTTTATGGAGAGCCCTGTGGGCTTAAATGTCGTATATGCCATTACGCTGTCCTCGCCTGTAACTTAAATTCTTTGGCGAAGCGGATCGCCCAGTCTTCCGGATTCTCCGCGCCGTTTACGGTTACGTACACATTAGTGCTTCCCCCGGATGCTTCGCGGATATCTGCGAGCAGGTTCTCGCGGCCGTACAGCACCTCGTCGTGGGCCTCGCCCGCGCCGAAGATCGTCGGGTTGCGGAACAGGTACGGCGTAGACGTCGCCTTATCCCACCAGCTCGTGCTCACCCAAGGGGTCGAGCCGGTCTCGGCGTTAAAGGATCCGTTCATCGAGAAGTGGGGGATGCGGATGTGCTGCTCGAAGCTGAGGTCCGTGTTCCGGAAGCGGTCCTCGAGTCTGTCGAGGGCCGAGTCTGCCCGGCTGTAAGCGTCAGCCAGCGCCGCGCCCAGGCTGTCCGCGATCCCCGCGTTCTTAATTGACGCGTTCGCGTTGACCATGGTCTTGCCGAGGTTCGTGCCGAACTGATTGACGGCTTTGGTGCTGTTCGCCGCTGACTTATTCAGGTCAGCGAAGGACCCGGTCAAGCCGCGGATCTGCGACGCCGCAGTCCCGGCCCCGGACGCTGCGGCGTTGATGTCACCGACGCCCTTGGCCGTAGCGCCGAGAGTCGCGCCCAGATCGAACACGCTCGTGTCCTTGGTCAGGCTGATCACCGCACCGGCCAGCTTCTCGAAGCCCGTACCGGCATTAAGAGCGGCGTTTCCCATCGAGTCGAAGATCCCTGCCACTGAGCCGAGGACGCCTTCGATGCCGCCGCTGATTGCGTCAATGACCTGCGTGATGCCGTCGGAGACCGTCGTGACCGTGCCGTCGACCGTGTCGCCGATGTTGGTCACGATCGAGTTGATCTCCGGGGCATTGGCGCTGATCGTCTCGACCAGCCGCCCGGTCGCGTCCGTCACCTTAGCGATGCCGGTGCAGGCGAGATCCACACCTCCGCCTATCGCGAGAAGCGCGACGCCAAACACGCCGATCCCGACAGCTCCGGCTGTCAGCGCCGGACCGCATGCCGCAGCGACGCCCATGAGCGCGCCGATGCCGATCGCCATCCCTGCGAGGGTAGCAATCGCCGGGCCGCCCGCAGAGGAGACCTCGATCGCGGAGTCAGCCAGCACGTGGAAGGCTTCCGCCGCGATGAAGAGCGCCACCGCTGCGCCGATCATGGAGATCGCGCCAGCTGCCGCGCCCTGGATCGCTCCACCTGCAGCCGACCCCGGAGCCGCTGCCGTGCCTGCAGCGCTCGCGACACTGCCGAGGCTTCCGGTCAGCGATCCGATACCGCCGACCAGTGTTGAGATGCCGCCGATCGCCTTCCCGCCAATGACGAGCAGAGGGCCCGCCACAGCGGCGACGCCGGCGATCTTGATGATCGTATCCTGCATCTCCGGGCTCAGTCCGTTCCAGGCTTCGCTCAGGTCCTTCACGCCAGTGGCGAGCCCGCCGAGCACGTCCGTGATCAGTGGAGCCGCCGCGTCGACGAGGTCAGCGCCGACGAGCTTGAGCTCGTTCATGGTCGTCTGGAACTGGTCCAGCGGGTCCTGCGTGTCCTCGAATGTCGTGCTGACCGAGTCGCCCCAGTCTGTGACCGTGTTGGTGAGCTCGTCGAAGGACAGCCGGCCGTCTTCCACGGCTGCCGCGATCGCGGGGCCCGCCTTGGCTCCAAAGAGCTCCATGGCGGCCTGCGCCGCTTCCGTGTCGGTGGATGCGTTCGCCATCTGCTCCTGCAGATCCGCGAGAGCGTCGGACATCGAGACGCCGTCTTTCGTGGCGTTCTGCAGTGCCTTCTTGAGGCCTGTCATGACCGCCGAGCTGTCAACGCCGCTCTTCTCCAGGCTGGACAGGAAGCCGATCGACGTGTTGATGCCGAAGCCCATCTCCTGCAGCGCTGTGCTGTTAGTGAGGAGCGACTGCGCCAGCTTGTCCATCGGGACGCCGGTGTTCTGCCCGGCTTTATTCAATATGTCGAGGACGTCCGCGGCGTCTTCCGCCTCCAGCCCGAAGGCGGCCATCGCGGCCTGCACGCTGTCGATGGACGAGTTGACGTCCGTCCCGTTTAATTCTGCGAATTTGATAAACTGAGCCGACAGGTCCTCGAGGGCCTGCCCTGTCACCCCGAAGCGGGTGTTAACCTCTCCGATCGCAGTGCCTGCCGTAGCGAAGTCCGTCGGGATCGTCGTCGTCAGGTTCCGCAGGATCTGGCTCATATCATCGAGGGCCTCGCCGGACGCCCCCGTTTTCTGCACGATGGTGTCGAGGCCCTCGTCGACTGACTTCCAGGCCGCGACGGATGCCGTGCCGACCGCCATGATCGGAGCCGTGAGGCCCTTGGTCATCACGGAGCCCGCACTGTTCATTTTCTTGCCGATTGCCTCCGACATGGACGCACCGGCGACCTTACCGGCGGCCTGTCCTGCAGGCTGGGCGGCTTCGGTCATATCTTTCGTTATGGTCTGTTGTGCGCCTTTCAAAACCGGTGTGACGGTTATGGTCGCCTGTGCAACTTCTGGCATAGCGTCTTCCTCTTGTTCTCGATCCAGGCGTGGAGCTCGTCCGGAGGGAGTGCTCCCTTGCCATAGTGGAGCTCCTCTGTGTCAGGCTTGAGCCATGGCGCAGGGTATTTCTTCGGCTTCCTGGCGGGTTTGTGCTCCGCCAGCCCGACGATGTTCGCGTTGATCAGCGCGAGCATGTCATAGATGTCCACGAGGATCCTGTTCGTCTGCAGCGTCCCGTGCCACTCTGACTCGACCGGGTAAAGCTCACGCATGAGCGCCGAATCCGGACCGATACATTTAAAAAAAGAATCGAGCGCATCCCAGGATAAGGTGCGCCCGATGTCGTCAATCTCGTGACCTGTCTGTGTGAGCAGGTCGTGCTCTATGGCCTCGCGGTGGTCCATTACTGCCCGCGCGAGGCTTATCATTCCCCCGCGGTCTTGCCGCCCTTGCTCGTCTCGGCCTTCCAGGCTTCGATGATAGCGTTCCACTCGTCGAGTGTTAAGGTGTCCGCGATCTCTGCCGGGATGTATTTGCGCATGAACTCCACGGTCCCGGCGAAGGTGTCGAGCCCTACCCACTCCTGAGGGGTGAGGCTCCCGCCCAGCGGGATGTTGAAGGAGTCATCGCCGATATTGACCTTTAAAGTCTTTACGATATTTCTCTTAAGCGTAAATTCAGGCATCGGTTCCTCCCTTTTAGTCTTTATTAGCCTTCTTCCATGATGAACTGGAGCCCGTCATTTCCCTGCGCGGTAATGGTGGGCGTCCAGCGGATCGCATCGCCGGGCGCGAAGCTGACATTATCAACAGCCGTGATCTGTCCATAAGAGCAGCCGAACGCCATCAGGTCATCACCGTCCTTCATGATCCAGAGGAAAGCCTCCTGAGCCGGAAGATCTCCGTCAGACAGGTTGACCTTGATGACATTGCCCGTCTTCGTGACGTTTTTCTCACCGACGAGAGTCTTGAGGACCTCCTCTGTCGTGTCCATGATCGGGGCCTGCGCCGTCTCGCTGTGGTCGGTGAGAACAGAGCGCTTGATCTTGTTTGCCCAGTTCCGCAGGTTCGTCACGCTCTTATTGAGCGCGAGAGTGACACCTGCATCGGACACATCACCGACGTGCTCCCATGCAGCGGCGAGCGCGTCGGACAGGGTTGCCGGAAGCGCAGTGCCTGCAGGTGCGTGATAAAACATGCCGGTCGCCTGACCGATACCAAGCTTAACATCCATAATTAAACCTCCACTATCTGCCTATGCGCCGTCACGGCGATCCGCGCGGAGCACATGGCAAGATCCGGCCGTACGGGATCAGCGCCCCAGGAGCCGGATGTATTTATAGTTACATGGCGGAGGGCAGTGGTCTGCTCCTTCGCCGTCTGGATCAGGATCGCGACCGCCGTGTTCAGGTAGCCGAGCGCGTCGGCCTCCGTCTCCGCGCGGGAGTCCAGGACGACCTCGAACGTGTCGATCGTGTCCGCCTGCGTGCCGCCCACCTGTGTGATCAGGATGTTCGGCAGGCTGTATTCCGCGGGGAGTGGTCTGCAGTAAGCTGTCTGATAGGGCAGCAGCGCCGTCCTGACCTCCTCTTCGATATCAATAGATCTGTTTATGGTCATCCTGTCACCGCCTTGCTGAGGATTTTGTTCTCGGCTTCCTCGGCCGAGGTCGCGTCGTCATTAGCGACCACTCGCGCGATCGGACGCGTCACGCCATAGGCGGAGTCCTGGAAGCGCGGCTCGTCAGACGTCTCCACGTGGAAACCCGTACCGGTCGATACATATCCGTTCGCTCGATCAGCGATCGTCTGAGCGGCCGATTCCACGAGGGGAGCTGCGCCCTGGAGGCATTCGGCGAAGCCTTTGGGGTTGAATGTGATCGTGATCTGTGTCATCCCTGCCACCTCTCAACATTCAGCTGCACATGGCTGACGCGCCCCGTGGCGCCTCTCCATGCCTTCGGCTTGCCGTTGATCGTGTAGACGTCGCCGTCGTACTCGATGCGGTCACCGGCCTGCACGTCCGACCCGGGCGGCAGGTATATGGTGAAGCCTTCGGAGATGCCGAGAACACGGCCGTCCTGAGACAGTCCGGTTGACGCAGGCTGCACACTGCAGCCGCCGATCTCAAGCATGTCTGCATGCTCCCAGTCGGGGATCGTGGAGCCCCTCGACGTCTTCGTGCCGGGGCGGATCCGGATGACCGTATCTGTACACCATCTCGGCAGCGCCATCAGAACACCCCCCTCAGCCTGTAATGTGACAGGACCTCTTTCGTATCATCGGCGAGGGCCGTCGCCTTCGCGCCGTTGGCCCAAGCCGCGTTATACGTTACAGACACACCGCCGGCGGTCTCTGACTGCACGCCTTCGGACGAGGCGAGCGCATGCGTCACACGGTCCGCCAGGACCGCCATGACGTCCTCAGCGGTGCCTTCCGGGAGGCCTGCGGTATAATTGACCACCACGGGCGTCCAGAGCTTCAGACGCGACCAGGAGAGGCCGAACACGCGCAGGACGCCGTTCGGCATCAACACGAAGGTCCCGTCGATGGTCTCCTCGCCGATCTGTATCGACTCGATAGCGGACACGAAGGTCGCGGGGAGCTGGATCAGGAGCACGCGGTCGCTGATCGTCACGGCCTTGTCGTACAGGGTCGTGTTCAGCTGACACGCCTGCGACGGGCAGACATGCCAGCCGCAAAAGTTACGGATCGCAGCCGTCGCCGCTTTAATGTCGGGCTCCACGCGGGTGTCGTCGAGATACTTCTCCGCGGTCATGGCGTTGAACTCCGTGAGCGTCATCATGCCGGGGATCTCATCCGCGTCCGGCAGACTGTAGCCCCAAGGTGTTAAGATACTCATTTTTTCTTCACCGCCTTCGCTTTGTTTGCGGGCTTGACCGCCTTGTTCAGCGGTTCCGCCGCCTTTTTCGGCTTGAGTTCGACAGCTCCTTCGGGCTGCTCGCCTTCCTCGAACTGCCACTCGACGCCTCTCCACATATAATTTTTAAGCATTGGATCACCGCCTCTCTTTAAAAAGGGAGGGCCGGAGCCCTCCCCTGTTCGCTGCCCTGTATTAAGACGCCGCCTTCGTGATCTTGCAGAAGCCTGCAGGGATGCGGGCTGCCAGAGCAAGACGCTCTTCTGCGCGGATCGTCATCTTGTTCTTGACGAAGTCATCCTGGTCGCTGTTGGTAGCTTCCACTCTCACGCCGCCCTTGCTGACGACAGAGCCGCAGGCCTTGAAGGAGCCGACCCAAATGTCGCCCTTCGCGGAGCCGGAAACGGGAGCGTCAACGAAGGAGCTGAGATAAACCGGCACGCCCCAGATCTGTCTGCCCTGTCCGTCGGCGAAGTAGCCGCCGCCGATGTAGGCGTTCGTGGCGCTGAGTTTTCCGAGGCGGAGGGTCTGCCACACCGCCGGGTTCATGATGATCGCATCAGCCGCGAAGCCGGACTGCTCCTGCACGCCCATCATCTTCGCAAAAATAAGATCAGCGATCGCCTGCGCATCCGCCATGTCGCCGTTTGTCCAG
>ODAI010493737.1_pt1 | contig 29708 bp, 18 predicted proteins | sample 1539321 | NCBI WGS metagenome assembly ODAI01 (sample SAMN02144231, study PRJEB22623) | gut metagenome | biome: sheep rumen | host: Ovis aries | place: New Zealand
ATATCCGCCTGTCTTGTTTCCACGTGCCCGCACTTATCGCATATATAGTATGTCACGCCGTTTTCTGTATAACTGGGAATCCAGTGTTCTTCCATGGGATATGACATGTCGAGTGACCAGTGTTCTTCCGTGGGATATGATGAGTCGATGTAGGTATGGTATTCAAAAGTTATATCATAAATACCAATTTCCAGTCCGCATTCGTTGCATCTATATTCACCACCCGTAGATATTTGGTGATTCCAACAGTTCCCATTATCACTTGCCCAGGAACCAATCTCACAGGTGTATGTAATATCCGAACTCCCGCAGTCTTCGCATCGTTCAAACTCCTCGGCCCACGCATAGACTCTTGATCCGGGCTGATACAGCCCGCACATCAGCAATATCGATATAAGAAAACACGCTATGCGCAATGCCAATTTCCTTTTTCCTCTGTTAAGCTTCATATTCTTTTCCTCCCGGTAATTATTTAAATAGTGACAAATCTCTCTGTTTTAATCGTTTTCACTTCAAAACCTTTATTATCGGTCTTACGCCTACTTTTTCATATATGCCCGCGTTTCTTCTTGTAAAGCCGAATGACCTGATGCTTACATTGCCATCCGTAATATCGCTGCCAAGGGCATATGATGCGCTTCCATCAGCTTCAGCCGGGTATACAAGCCCGGGGTGATTTACGATCTCATCCTCAGGGATCAGCTCCCCCGTCATCGGGTCCTTGACCTCACCGGCGGCCTCTATATAGGGCTCCGGGTCGAAAACTTCAGCTCCGTTTTCGATTGCGGTCTGTGTTGGTCCGGCCCAAAGATAATCACCAAACTCTGTCACAAATTCATCATCCGGAAGCGTGACCTTGATCCCATCGCTCCACTGCTGCATCTTTTCAATTACATCTTCCGAAAAAACGCTGTTTATGAATTCATCATTGAGCCATTTACACAGGTCAGTATCGGTAAATTTACCGTTGTATTCAGCGGACGACTCTACCATTTCATACAGGCTCGCGAGAGAATCAGGACTGTCAATCATCGGGCTGGCATCGAACACCTTTTCGGATATAAGATAAAGATATTCTTCATCTTCGTCATATACGATCCAGCCAAGCTCCTCTGATCCGTAGCTTCCGATGCTTATCCTTTCACCGACAGGTGTAATGGAAAGCAGTGCCATCTCGTTAGGTTCTGCGATATCCGCCTCACAGAGCTGCTCGTCAGGAATCATCCCATTTTCTTCCTCGGTCAAGTCGGCAATTTCTTCGGCCATTTCGTCAACCTCTCCGATTGCCGGTATGTCACGATCTTTTTTTCCGGCATTGTTCTTCAGTAGCAGATAAGTTCCGATTCCAATAACAGCCAGCAAACAGGCGGAACCTATTATTATGATTCTTTTCTTTAATCTACTCATATCGTAAATTCGTCTCCTTTGTTTTTTCGTTTTTTGCAGATATTTTCTGTTCTGTTACTATTAATACGAATAAGAATCGTCAAAGGTTTTAAAAAAAATAAAAAAAATTAAAAATTTTTCATTCCATCAAAAAAACTCCCGGAATTAATCCGAGAGTTCTCTTATTTTATCGCCTTATTTCTTTATCTCCTACTTCACCGCTCCGATGAGGTCTTTAATATCGTCTACGTTGTTGCGGCGCATGTAATCCTCGATTCCGTCGATCACTTCGATCGTAGCGTAGGGATTAATGAAATTTGCCGCGCCGACGGATACGGCTGTTGCACCCGCAAGGATAAACTCAAGAGCATCTTCTGCCGTAGCGATTCCTCCCATACCGATAATCGGGATTTTTACCGCCTGCGCTACCTGGTAAACCATTCTTACCGCAACTGGCTTGATAGCAGGTCCGCTCATTCCACCTGTTTTGTTGGCAAGGGCGAAGGTCCTTCTGTTTATATCAATCTTCATTCCCGTGATCGTATTGATAAGAGAAAGAGCATCAGCGCCTGCTGCCTCGGCGGCTTTTGCCATCTCCGTAATATCCGTGACATTGGGAGAAAGTTTCATTATAAATGGCTGTTTTGCATGCTTTTTGATCTCTTTCGTGATCTCTGTAAGAGCCTCAGCCTTTTGGCCGAAGGCGATGGCGCCCTCTTTAACATTGGGGCAGGAGACGTTTATCTCAAGCATATCGACTCTCTTTTCATCGGAGAGCCTTTCAACAACGTCAATATAGTCCTGAATGGATTTTCCGCAGACATTAACGATAACATTGGTATCGTAGCCTTCAAGGAACTTAAGATCTCTTTCGCAAAAGACATCAATTCCGGGGTTTTGAAGTCCGATGGCGTTAAGCATACCTCCGTAAACTTCCGTAACTCTGGGAGTCGGATTTCCGGGCCAGGGAATATTGGCAACGCCCTTGCTGGTAACAGCTCCCAATTTATTAAGATCAACAAATCCATCATATTCCATTCCGGATCCGAAAGTACCTGAACCAACGGTTACGGGATTTTTCCACTTTACGCCGGCAATTTCTATTTCTGTTTTCATATCTCAACATCCTCCGCCAAAAATACAGGTCCGTCGGTACATATTCTCGCGTTGTTTACATGGGAATGATGGTCAACCTCTTTTGTTTTGACAACACATCCGAGGCAGGCTCCCACGCCGCAAGCCATATGCTCCTCAAGAGAAATATATGCAGGAACATTTTTCTCCGACGCAAATTTCTTAATTGCCCTGAGCATAGGCATAGGTCCGCAGGCGCAAATGACATCAGCTTCTATTTCCTCAGCCTCAACAGCGTTCATAACATTTCCCTTCGTTCCGACGCTTCCGTCCTCCGAGGCAATATAAACCTTTCCGTATTTCTCAAGGTCTTCCTTAAGGAAAGTCTTATCATCCCTGTAGCCGACAACAATTATGATCTCGGATTTCTCATTAACGCTAAGCTGTTCGTTTTGGCAAAAAAGCTCTTTTGCAAGTTCGAGCATAGGCGGGATTCCGATTCCACCGCCCATGAGCATAACGCGTTTTCCCTTTAAAAGGCTTAAGTCGTAGCCGTTTCCGAGGACGCCGAGAACGTCTAAGCTATCCCCCTCTTTGTACTGTGAGAACTCTGCGGTTCCCTTTCCGGCAACTCTGTATACCAGTCTCAGAGCGTTCTTTGACGCATCTGCTTCGCAGATGCTTATAGGTCTGGGAAGAAGGGTGCTCTTGTCGTTAGGATATACGCCGATGAACTGTCCGGCGCGGGCATCCTTTGCAATATCACACTCGAGCCACATATCGTAGATGCCCGGTGCAAGGCTTTTTTGCGAAAGTATTTTTGCTGTTGTTTTCTTCTTCATTTAAGATCTCCGTTTTGCTTTATCTGTAGATTTTTAAATCATCTTTAATTTGCCTTATAAACGACTTTACCGCCGCATATAGTATACAAGACTCTTCCTGTCATTTCCCATCCTATAAAAGGCGTATTGCAGGCCTTTGATGCGATATCTTCTTTCTTGTATACATACTTTTCATTTGGGTCAAATATTACGATATCCGCAGGTCCCCCTTCGGCAAGATATCCCGCGTCGAGTTTATATATCCTTGCGGGATTTGTACTCATGCTCGCCAGTAAAGATCTCAGTCTCATCTTTCCGGTATTTAAAAGATTCATTACCGCTAAAGGAAGCGCAGTCTCAAGTCCTATAATACCGCTGGGGGCCTTTGTAAGTTCCCTTGCCTTTTCTTCAGCGGTATGAGGCGCATGGTCCGTAGCGATCATATCTATGGTTCCGTCGGCAAGTCCATTTGCCACGGCCTCTCTGTCAGCTTCTTCTCTAAGAGGCGGATTCATCTTGGCTAATGTGCCATGTTCTATGGCTGCTTCCTCAGTAAGAGAGAAGTGATGAGGAGTAGCCTCGGCATAGACCTTTAGCCCTTCAGCCTTTGCCCTTCTTACCATCTCAACGCCCTCTTTTGTGGAGATATGCTGGATATCGATGGCGGCTCCTGTTTTTCTCGCCAGCTCAATATCTCTTCGGATCATATTTATTTCCGCATCCCTCGGAGATCCGCCGATACCGAAATACTCGCTGGCTTTTCCTCTGTTGATACCGTTATTTTCGATAACCGACGGATCCTCTTCATGGAAGCTCAAAGGAAGTTCCAGCGCCCTGCTTTTTTTCATAGCCTCAAGGACTATTTCTTCTTTGACAAGGGGAATACCGTCATCCGTAAAGCCAACCGCTCCGGCCTTTGCAAGAGCATCAAAATCAGTTAACTCCTCTCCCTTCATTCCATACGTTACGTTAGCGCAGGCATATACGTTTATATCCGTCTCTTTTCCTTTTTCAAGAACGTACTTAAGGGTTTCAACATTATCGATCGTCGGCTTTGTGTTGGCCATCATAACGACGCTCGTATAACCGCCTGCTGCCGCTGCTTTCGCTCCTGTGTAAATATCCTCTTTATCCGTAAATCCGGGGTCACGGAAATGTACATGTACGTCTACAAACCCCGGCGCTACAACCTTACCCGCAGCATCAATAGTCGTTATCTCCTGTAAATCATCCTCCGATATTTTTTCTTTTATGCAAAGGATTTTCCCTTCGGATAAAAGAATATCTCTTACACCGTCAAGTCCCGATACAGGGTCTATAACCCGTCCGTCTTTAATAAGTATCATATTTTCACCCATAAAAAGCCCGTAAACATCAAGGCACATTTTCTGTTCTTTTCAGCACATTGTACCATAAATATTTACGGGCGTGAATTTTTATATAAAATTTATTCCTCTTTGCTGATGGCTTTTTCTGCCTTTTCAGCCTCTATCTGAAGCATAAATTCCTTGGCATCATCGGGGATGTCATCGATATTATCTCCGCCTACATCAACGTTAAGGGGCGGCTTCTTAAAGAGGATATCATACATAACCGGTATGATAAACAAAGTCATCAAGGTTGCGTACAAAAGTCCGCCGGCTATAACAAGTGCCATTGCTCTTCCCATCTGGCTTCCCATATCATCGCCGAAAATAAGGCTTGCCTCTGCAAGGATAGTTGTAAGGGCCGTCATAAGGATAGGTCTCATACGGGTCTTTCCTGTTGCAATAAGAGCATCCCTTCTTTCCATACCGCCCATTCTAAGCTGGTTCGTATAGTCTACGTATACGATTCCGTTATTAACAACCGTACCGGTAAGGACTATAAATCCCATAAGTGCCATCATTGAGATATTTTCGCCGGTAAACCAGAGGGACATAAAACCTCCGGTATAAGCAAGAGGCAAAGTAAAGAGTACGATGAAGGGCGAGAGCAGGCTCTGGAACTGCGCTACCATTACAAAGTAGATAAATGCGATACCCATTAAGAATATAGGCATCATATCCTTTACCATCTTCATAGTAGCTTCCGATTCACCGCCCATATCAATGGTATAACCATCGGGTACTTCATACTTATCGAGAAGAGGACGAAGTTTTCTCGAAAGAAGAGTTTCATTTTCTCCTTCGGCAACTCCTGCAGTTACGGTAATATATCTCGTCTGGTTCTCACGCGAGATACTGTTGTATCCGTCTTCAAAAGATAAAGTTGCAAACTCTGAAAGCGGTCTTGTCTCCTGCGCAGATGCCTGCGTGCTCATGCCGCTTCCGTTCATTGCAGAGCCAAAACCTGATCCGCCGAATGCTGAACTAAATCCTTCGTTTCCTCCCATAGAGGCAGTAAATCCTCCCGACGCCCCCGTAAAAGATGAACTCTTAGTTTCGGTTTTTGTCTCTTTATCGTCATCTTCCGATTTTTCTTCGGGAGGTGTTACGGGAATCGCAATATCAAGAAGGTTCTCGGCTGTTACCGGATCTAATTCGTCAACGATATCAACCTTCATATCTACACCGTATACGGTAACCGTGATGGCGTTCTTTGTTGTAGCCATTTCTGCGGCTACAGCCTGATAAATCTGTGCTACGGTAACACCGTATCTGATAGCCTTATCTTTATCTACGTCAAGGCGAAGGACCTTGTCCGCCTCTTCCTGTCCGTTGCTTATATCTACATATCCGTCAACCTGAGATACGATTTCCATCAGATCTTCACTGATCTTTCGAAGAGTCTCAAGATCCTGTCCGTAGATTGAGATTGAAAGTCCGCTTCCAAGGATTGCTCCCATCTCATCAAGACCACCGGAAACAGATACATCTATTCCGAGCTCTTCCGCGATATCATAGATTGAGTCTGTGATTTTCTTAACTTCTCCGGCGCCGGCTCTTTCATTCTCGGTAGAGATCATCAGTGAGAAGCTGTTGTAAGCTCCGTCACCTCCGCCAAATCCTAAAAGTGCTTCACCGCTTCCGGACATAGATCCGACTGAAGCCACTCCGGGTACTTCGACCGTTCTGTAGATAAGTTCATCCACAAGTCCGTAGGCTTCTTCTCTTGAAATCTCCTCCTCATCAAAGGAAACAGTTGCCTGTATCTGGTTGCTGGTAAGCTCAGGGATCATAACAATACCCATTCTGAATACCTGCCAGACTGATATTCCCAAAAGAAGTGCAGCCACGGCCAGAGGCACAACCTTAACCTTTAGGCAGAAAGCAAGTACCTTTCCATAGAGATTCTGTATCTTATCAAAGACTTTATGGCTCTTGGGCTTTGTCTTTCTAAGAAGCGTCGAGCTTGCCGCAGGCACAACCGTCATTGCAACAAGAAGCGATGCCAGCAGACAATATATTATGGTAAGAGCCATAGGAAGCATCAAAGACCTTACCATCCCCGTTGTATAAACCATCGGGAAGAATACGCAGACACTGGTAAGGGTGGATGCGACAACCGCTCCGGCTACCTGGTTTGTTCCCTGAACAGCAGCTCTCGGCGCATTTATGCCTCTTCCTCTTAGCCTGTATATATTTTCGATGATAACGATTGAATTATCAACAAGCATACCGATTCCCAGCGCCATACCCGATAGGGACATCATATTCAGGGAAATTCCCGAGAAATACATAGCCACAAGGGATAAAAGTACACTTAAAGGAATGCTTATGGCAACAACGATGGTCGGCATCACGTCTTTTAAGAAAAATGCAAGGATAATAACCGCTAGAGCCGCGCCGAGGATCATACTCTGCATTACGCTCTTGATGATTATCTCTATATAGTCACCCTGGTCCACCATAACAAGGATATCAAGACCTTCGTATCTGTCCTCGAGTTCCTTTATCTCCGAGCGAAGGGTACGGCTTACCTCATTGGTTCCTGTAGTACTTGCCTTGTAAACAGATAAGATTACCGCGCTCCGGTTATTAAGTCTTGCGTACGTGGTTCCGGAGTTGTCAATAACCGTAATATCCGCAACGGAGTCAAGGGTTATATCTCCGATTCCGTCTATGCTTGCAATGAGCATATTTCCAAGGTCTTCCACGGAATCGTAATTGTTTCCGATCTTAAGAAGCCACGAATTGTCATCTTTATCATCAATATATCCCGCAGGCATCTCGAAGTTTTGTGCATATATGAGTGCAGAGATTGTATCAAGGGATAAAAGTCCGTCTGCATTTGCACTTTCGAGAGCAGTTTTACTTTGATCCTCAAATGTCTTTTCGGCATCATTGTAGCTTTCCCATCCGCTCTCTAACTGTTCCTTTGCGGAATCCATCTGTGTCTTCCCGGCATCAAGCTGTGCCTGAGCTGTTTCGAGAGCGCTCGCTCCGTTGGCAAGCTGTGCCTGTGCTGCAGCAAAACCTGCTGCCGCCTGCATCTTAGCTGCCTCGATATCGGTATAAGATACACCGAGTTTTTTAAGCTCCTCTTCAAATTTAGCAACAATACCTTTTGTTACTTCTATCTCAACCTCTAAAGCCGTAAGCTCCGACTTGTAGCTGTTTATTGTCTGCTGCGCAGTCTTAAGCTGAGGGAGGGAACTTTCGGTCTGGGCAACGGTAGTCTGAAGTCCTACTTTTGTAAGTGTAAGAGCCTGACTTGTGGAAACAATTGTATCGCCAAGGTTTTCTATTGTCGCATCATCAGTAGGGTTAGCCGCATATGCAGCAATTGCTCCGTTAAGTGCAGCCGATAAAGGCGCAAGATCGGTTACAGTTCCGGAAAGTGTTGACAGTGAGGTTGCAAGAACCTGAATATTGGTCATTGTGGGTATTGTTGCATTATTCGCATTACCAACCGTAGGATTATAATTATAGTGTTCCCCGTTTCCGTTCGGCAAAACCATGCTATTTGCCAACTCAATCAGCCCATCAAGAGTCTGAATCGTTGTATTGGCGGTATTTATCCCCGCCTCCATCGTACTTACGGTAGAATCAAGATCATCAACGGATATTCCGTATGTGGCGAGAGCTTTTCCGGCCTCTTCGATGGCGGTCTTAAGTACCGCTTCCTGAGCCTGCTGGGTTACAAGCTGGCTCTGGTAGGATGAAAGCTGATCAAGAGCAAGAGATGCCTGCGCCAGCTGCTCGTAGGTCTCTTTCTGCTGCTTTTCAAGCTCTTCTTTACCTTTTTCCAGTTCAGCCTTTCCGCTGTCTATCTTGGCCTGTCCGTCAGCCATCTCTTTTTTGCTCTTATCGAGCTCGGTCTGACCGTCTTCAAGCTGTTTTTTCGCATCATCAAGAGAAGCTCTGGCATCATCTAACGCATCCTGAGCCTTCGCCTTTATTTTTTCATTTAATTCATCTACTTTTTTCTGGTTAAGGGAAACCTGTACGGTTTTTTCGATAAGACCGGTCGCAGAAACATCGGCCACACCGTCCTGTCTTTCAATCTGAGGTAAAAGCGTATCCTCAACAAATCTTGACAGTTCCTCGATATCCTTGCCCTCATAACTTATGGCAAGATACATAGAAGCAAGCATATCCGCGCTGAGTTCAAGTACGTTCGGTATCCCGACCTCCTCGGGGAAAACCGTTCGGACGGTATTTATAGCCGAGGTAACCTTAACAAGGGCGCTGTCCATGTTAGTGTCGTCCTCGAATTCCAGCTGAACCATACTGTAGTTCTCATAGCTGAAACTGGTAACATTTTTAACGCCTGTTATAGTCCCGAGAGATCCTTCGAGGGGCTCTGTTACAACGGATTCAACCTTTTCGGGGCTGGCTCCGGGATATGTTGTTAATACAAGTAAGTATGGGAGATTTACTTCCGGAAGCAGATCAAGCTGCATTTTCGTTATACTCACTACACCGAGAATCAGTACAGCAAGCACAGCAATAAGAATTGTATAAGGTTTTTTTACGCTGAATTTAGACATCTTTCTCACCCGGCATATTTTCAGAAATTTAGTGCATTACTGTAACAATATAATCCAGGTGAGAAGATTTTTAAAGAATTGGGCTCTAAAGTTTTTATAAACTTTTTCTAAATATGGGAGATTCCAGAATCTGTCTCGACACCTCGTTCCCGATGACATTCGTCTTTAATCCCTTGATATCTTCGGGTTTTAATACCCCCGTAACCTCAAAGTAAACATGGCTTTTTTTCTTAGGGAAATTGTCCTTTACCGCGCTTGTTCCGTGGCACGCCATAACAACAATAGGAACATCGGCGTTTTGCGCTATCTTAAACATTGAGTTGTGGAAAGGAAGTAGCGGCTCCTGCGTGGTATTTCTCGTTCCTTCCGGGTAAACCCCGATTGAAACCTGATCATCCTTAAGAAGCTCTACTGCCGTATTAACCGTCTCCATGGCTCTTCCCGGGTGTTTTCTGTCAATGGACATAAAACAGCACTTCCTGATGATCCTTCCGAAGATGGGGATATGCATATTCTCTTCCTTGGAAATGAAAGCAAGATCGTATTTTCTAAGGACATACCATGTAAGGATCGGATCAAACTTGGATCTGTGGTTTTGTACAAGCAAAAATCTCGTTCCCTTGGGAAGCTTTTCAAGTCCGGATACATGAACCTTTATCCGCATTATCCATACAGCGAGCTGTGTCGAAATATTTAAAAGCGTCCGATAGTATCGACTGTGTTTCTTATATATTTTTTTAGGGTTAACAAATAGAGAGCTAATCGCCAGTATCAAAACAAATGTGATCATAAATCCTTATCAATCCTCTGCATATACAAGGGCGCATTTTACAGCTCTTTTCCAGCCCTTGATAAGTTCTGTTTTCTTTTCCTTTTCCATTGCAGGTTCGAAGGTTCTTCCCAGCTGCCAGTTCTTTCTGATCTCGTCTTTATCCTTGTAGTAACCGACGGCAAGTCCCGCAAGATATGCGGCTCCGAGGGCAGTAGTCTCTACACTGGCAGGTCTGTCTACGAATGTATCTATTATATCAGCCTGGAACTGCATAAGAAAGTCATTGGCGCTTGCTCCGCCGTCTACTTTTAGTCTGCTTAAGTTAATACCGCAATCCGCCTCCATAGCCTTTAAGACGTCCATCGTCTGGTATGCTATGGATTCCAGCATCGCTCTGACAAAATGTTCTTTTTCGCAGCCTCTTGTCAGCCCCACAACCATGCCTCTTGCATGCTGCTGCCAATAGGGTGCCCCCATGCCCACAAAGGCGGGAACAATATAGACCCCTGCGGTATCATTGACAGCTTCCGCGTACTCACTTGACGCCGCAGCGCTTTTTAGCATCCTCATACTGTCTCTTAACCATTGGATACCTGCTCCCGCTACAAACACGCTTCCCTCAAGAGCGTACTCCACATTATCGGAGTCTGAAGCTGCAATCGTAGTAAGAAGTCCGCTTGTGGAATAGATTGCATCATGTCCCGTATTCATCAGCATAAAGCATCCTGTTCCGTAGGTGTTTTTAACCTCACCCTTTTCAAAACAGCACTGTCCGAAAAGAGCAGCCTGCTGATCTCCGGCGGCCCCGGCGATAGGAATCTCGCCGCCTAAAACACTTGTTTCCGTATGGCCGTATAGACAGCTCGAAGGCTTAACCTCCGGAAGAATGCACTCCGGTATATTAAACCTTTTCATAATATCCTTGTCCCAGCAAAGATTATGGATATCAAAGAGCATCGTTCTTGAAGCATTGGTATAGTCCGTTACGTGCACAGCGCCTCTTGTCAGATTCCAGATAAGCCAGGTATCAACGGTTCCGAAAAGTATATCACCTTTTTCCGCCTTTTCTCTTGCTCCCTTAACATTATCAAGGATCCATGCGATCTTTGAAGCGCTGAAATATGCGTCCGGGATAAGACCTGTCTTTGCTCTTATCTTGTTATCAAAGCCGTCCTTCTTAAGATCGTCGATCATATCCGACGTACGTCTGCACTGCCAGACTATAGCATTATATATAGGCTGGCCTGTATGCTTATCCCAAAGGATGGTGGTTTCTCTCTGGTTTGTGATTCCGATGGCGGCTATATCTTCGGCGTCGATTCCGAGATTTGCCATACATTCCGCCGCTACGGATAGCTGTGATGACCAGATTTCCATAGGATTGTGTTCAACCCAGCCGGGCTTTGGATAAATCTGCGTAAATTCCTTTTGGCTCATCGCGCAGATATTTCCCTGCTTATCAAAAAGGATGCAACGGGAGCTTGTGGTTCCCTGATCCAGCGCCATAATATACTTGGTTTTCATTGTAAATACCCCTTAAAACATTTGCTTTATATTTTACTCGATATTTGCCGTGGCGACAATATCCACCCCTGTGTCGCAGACATTTGCGAGCACAACATCCCCGATGGTTACAGGCGCAGATACGGTGACCTTTTTTAATTCCTCAAGGCACTCAAAAATCTTTCCCTTTGGAATATCCGTTTTTGTCTTAACAGGGACAACGCACCTTTCCCCACCGGTTACTTTTACAAGGCTTGTTACGATACGCCTCGGATCCGTAAGCTCGTTTGTTACGTACTCCGCACCTCTCGGGCAGGTGTTTCCCGTAATCTCTATTATCTTGCCATCCTCAAGGGTTGCGACGACGTTACAGCCCAAAGGGCATCTTATACATGTAAATTCTTTTGTTTCCGTCATATTGTTTCTCCAGAAATTTCTCTTTATTACTGCAGCTCATATTCTTCCTTTTCCCCTTATCTGCCCATAACAGACGGGATGCATCAGGAAACGTCAGTCCGTCTTAACTCTGATGGTTACTTCGGTTAGATCCGGCAGCGCTTCAAGAACCGACTTTTGAAGTATTACCTGCTCCATCTCTCCCGGAGCAAGGGCTGCCTTTTTAAGATTCATTATCTCCTTGTCCCCGGCAAGTACCTGAATCGCAGCCTTTTTATATACGGCTCCGACACGGAACCTGACAGTCTGTCTATCCTCCATACGGGAAAGCCTTATAACCGATGGCACCGTGTAGCGCACTCCATCCACAGCGTTTATCTTTATGGAAGGTTCCGCCTTGTTGACGGACTCTGAGCAAGAGCATTTTCCCTCTTTTGCCCTTAAATACTCTGCAGCTTTCTTCCCCGCCTGGGCCGACTCTTCGGATACATAATCCACAAGGTCATGTACATGAAGAACATTTCCGCAGGCAAATACTCCCTCTATATCCGTCTCGAGACTTTCGTTTACCAAAGGTCCGCCGGTAACTCTGTTCATCCCGACTCCCAGAGCGTTTGAGAGCTCGTTTTCCGGGATCAGTCCGCAGGATAAAAGAAGAGTGTCACACTTTATCTCCTCTTCCGTACCCGGAATAGGCTTGGAGTTTTCATCTACCTTGGCGATAACAACCGCTTCAACTCTTTCCTTGCCCTTTATATCTACTACCGTGTGGCTTAAAAGAAGAGGTATATCAAAATCATTCAGACACTGGGCTATATTTCTCTTAAGGCCTCCGGAGTAGGGCATCAGCTCCGCCACAAGTTTAACCTTCGCGCCCTCAAAGGTCATGCGCCTTGCCATAATAAGTCCGATGTCCCCGGAGCCTAAGATGACTACTTCCTTTCCCGGCATACGGCCTTCGATATTAACATACCTTTGGGCTGTTCCTGCTGTGTAGATTCCGGCGGGCCTGTATCCGGGGATGTTAAGCGCTCCTCTCGAGCGCTCGCGGCATCCCATACAAAGGATTACGGCCTTTGCCCTTACGGTGACAAGCCCCTCTTCTCTGTTCATATAGGAAACCAGCTTATACTCTCCGTCTTTGGATATATCGATAACCATTGTCTCTAGCTTATATGGTATCTCCAGCTTTAAAGCCTTGTCGATAAATCTCGCAGCATATTCGGGTCCCGTAAGCTCCTCTTTAAAAGTATGAAGCCCGAAGCCGTTGTGAATGCACTGGTTTAAAATACCTCCAAGCTTATTGTCCCTCTCAAGTATAAGAAGATCGCTTACGCCCGCTTCTTTAGCGGCTATAGCGGCGGCAAGTCCCGCCGGTCCTCCGCCGATTATTACTAAATCTTTGTCCATGTTTTTACCCCATTTATTCAGGTTATCAGTAATACGGCTGCTTATCTTTCCAAAGCAGCTTTATGCAAATTCTACAATTCCTTGATCTTTCCTACGATGAACTCGGAGCCTTCGTTATTCTTTGTAATCTCCCCTTCGTCTACTCCAAGCTCCCTGGCAAGTATCTCAACAGTCTTCGGAGAACAAAAGCCTGCCTGACATCTTCCCATTCCGGCGCGTGTCCTTCTCTTTACGCCGTCAAGAGTTGTAGCTCCGAGAGGTCTGTTTATTGAATCAACTATCTCACCTTCTGTTACAAGCTCGCATCTGCAGACAACATTTGCATACAGATGATTCTCCTCGATCAGCTTCTTTTTCTCTTCGGGAGACGCAAGAGCCATAGAAGGAATCCCTTTTCTCTTTGAAACAAAGTTTTCTTTCTTTTTTGCGGGATATTTTTCAACTATCATATCCGCCATATACTCTCCTATGGCCGGAGCGCAGGATAGACCCGGCGACTCGATACCCGCCGCATCGAAAAATCCCGGAGCATCTTTTGCTTCCCCGATTACAAAATCTCCTTTGTCCTCGTGGGCTCTAAGTCCCGCAAAGGAGGTGATGATCTGTCTTGTGGGGAGCTGCTTTACGCTAAGGCCGCCGCGCTTTAATATATCGGATAGTCCTTCGGCAGTTGTATTAACGCCCTCAAAATCATCTATATCTACGGCATTGGGTCCTACAAGGAGATTTCCGTGAACAGTAGGAGTTACCAAAACACCTTTTCCGTACTTTGTGGGAAGCTGGAAAATCGTAGAAGAAACGAGGCCGCCTACCGTCTTGTCGAAGAGACAGTACTCACCCTTTCTCGGCACAATATTTATTTTTTCATCGGAAACAAGATTGTGGATCTTCGCGGCATAGACACCGGAAGCATTAACTACGATGCGGCTTTTAAAGTCGCCCTTTGATGTTTTTACAAGATAGCCGCCATCTTCCATTAAGACGTCTGTTACTTTAGTACCAAGATGAAATTTTACCCCATTAACCGCCGCGTTTTCTGCAAGAGCAACGGTAAGGTTAAAGGGACATACTATTCCTCCCGTGGGAGCATGCAGTGCAAAGCATACCTCATCCGAAAGCTCGGGTTCGATTTTCCTTGCCTCATCCCCGGTAATTATCCGCAGGTCCTTTACGCCATTTTGACGTCCCTGCTCTAAAAGGCGTTCGAGCTGTCCTTTGTCCTTTACATCAAAACAAAGAACCAAAGATCCGTTTCTCTTAAAAGGGAAATCCAGATCTTTAGAGAGTTGTTCCATCATCTCGTTGCCGCGGACATTCAGCTTAGCTTTAAGGGATCCGGGCTTTGCGTCGTATCCCGCATGCACAATTCCGCTGTTCGCCTTTGAGGTTCCTTCACAGACATCACTGCTTTTTTCAATTACGCAGACATCAAGCTCATACCTCGAAAATTCCCTTGCAATAGCGCATCCCGTGACTCCCGCCCCGATAATTATGATATCTTGCATATATTTACCCCGCATTTCTATCAATTTATAGTTATATTTTACTACGGAAACCGGATTTTCGCATTAAGTTTTTATGCATATAAGTGCACAAAAGGCGGAGCCATTCAGGTTCCGCCTTAAATAATCGTTGTTTTCGGTCGTTTCAGAAACTTTATCAGTCGATAACGTTCTTAACGCCTACGATGTTCATAAAGTTGATACCGCTGATGCAGCATCCGAGTCTGGAGTTTGCTTCGTGAACGATCTGGTTATCCCCGATGTACAAAGCAACGTGTGAGCATCCGCCGCTGCCGTAGCAGATTATATCTCCGGGCTGTGCCTCGGAAAGGGAGATGCTTCTTCCGGCGTTGTTAAACTGACTGGATGGTGTTCTTCCTACGCTGTAACCGAAGTTTGCAAGTACGTAAGAAGTAAATCCGCTACAGTCCGTACCGCCTGAAAGGCTCTGGCCACCCATCACGTATCTTGTTCCGACATAGGATTTAGCGTACTCAATGATGCTGCTTCTGATGTCGCTGCTTGATCCCGTGGATACGCCGGATGATATTGTAGTATCCTCGGCGATTGCCTGTGCTGCCGCAGCTGCTGCTGCAGCCGCCGCTGCCGCTGCGCGTCTGTCTGCTTCGGCCTTTCTCTTAGCCTCTGCTTCCGCGCGCTCTTCCTCGATAGTCTTTGCGGTAACGTAGCTTTCCTGGATCGTTACATAATCGAGGCATACATAGCCTTCTTTATCTCTTGTATAATTAACCTTAACCCACTCAAGAGGCTTTTCCTCTTCAGTCTCTGTATTTGCGCCTTCTGAATCATCAGCGCCGGCTGTTTCTTCAGCACCATTCCCTGCTGCGCCGCTTGACGTAACAGATTCGGTGGTGGGAGTTTCGGTCTCTTCGATATTTTCAGCTTCCTCACCCTCGGTATCGTCAGCCTTTTTCGCACGGCTCAATCTCTCCGCACGAATATCCTCATCCTCGGATACATCAAGCTTGTCCCCGGATCTGACAGAGCCGATGACAGTCGCATCCGTATTGGCTTCCGCTCTTACATTTAAAAGGTTGCACTGAACAACAGCCACCTTTTTAACATAATCCTCGATAACCTCGAGGGCTTCATCTCCATATATAAAGAAGTCAGACCTTACGAATCCTTCCACATTTCCGGATACAACATTGAACCAGATCCCGTCGGAAGCCTCTACTCTGTCAAGTATCTCACATACAGAGCCATTGTACATATGTCCGACAATCTCCGACTCAGTAGTGGCCTGTGACCTTACATTGATAAAATCACTGACGTTTGCGATGGCGAAGTTTGCATACTCCTCTTCGTAGATTGACATATCGAAATCAATGTCAAGCTCGGCCGCGCTGGATGTGACAACCCCCATCATATCGGACTCTACAGTCTTTTTATCATATGAATTACCAAGGACGGATAATACAGCTGATGCACCGCCGTCTCCGGCAACCTGTTTCTCGGTAGCAAAGGTGTTGATGGCAGGCACTGTACCCATAAGTGCCGCTACAGTTCCGATTGCTAACCCTCTATAAATTTTTCTCTTTATCGTTTGTAACATTTTTTTAATATTTTAAGTGTTATTGTTAAACAATTTGTAACAATCCTATGATACAATACCTACATGAAAAAATTCAAGTCTTTATTTATTATTTTACCCATTTTATTGATTTTAATAGCTGTGGGTGCTTATCTGATCTCTTCCGGAAAGCTTAAACTAAACCGTTCCGGCAGCAATGAGGAGACTGTCGCGGAAGAAACAGAAATTAACCCCGAAGAAATCGCCGAGCCCGAACCCGAGCCTGAACCTGAACCCGAACCGGAACCGCCTTTTGAGGAGTACGATATCCACCTTTTAATGGTAGGCGACAATCTGTACCACACAGGAGTTATCAGATCCGGTGAGCAGGCTGACGGAACAAGGAACTATGACCATGAGTTCCTCGGAATCCAGGACCTTCTTTCTCTTTCCGACATCAGGATAATCAACCAGGAGACTCCCTTCGGCGGAAATGACAGAGGCTTCCAGAGCTATCCTGTTTTCAACACTCCTACCGAAGTCGGAGACTCTATAGCAAAATTCGGATTCAATGTTATGCTGGGTGCCACAAACCATGCTACAGATATGGGTATCAGCGGCCTCTATAATTTCTACGATTATATGCATAACAACTACCCTCAGGTACTTATCGCAGGTATCCACGGAGAGAACATCACCTCCAAGATCCCTCACACCGTTACCGGAGAACAGGGCGTAAATATCGTCCTTGAGACCGACGGTACCGCTTCTGATGTTACTCCCGAGGAAGCTGCAGTTTCAGCTGTCTGCAATGACAAGTATGATTATTCAAGGATCGGACTTTTAAAGATTAAGGATTATACCTTTGCAATCCTTAACTACACATATGGAAACAATACCGAGATTTATCCTACCTCATCGGAAGGACATCTGGATTTCCTTACAACCTGGAATCCCGATACAAGATACATCAACTTTACCGAGCTTAACCCTCAGGTACTTGAGGATATCAAACTTGCAAAGACAGTAGCGGATGTCGTTATCGTCTGCCCCCACTGGGGAGTTGAGTACACAACCACCCCTACCGATTATCAGGTCAGTTGGGCTAAGCAGATGACCGAGGCCGGAGCTGATGTTATCATCGGAGCTCACCCCCACGTACCCGAACCCGTTGAATGGATCACATCAGACAACGGAAACGAAAGCCTTTGCTACTACTCTTTAGGAAACTACGTTTCAACTCAGAACCAGTCAACGGATGTCCTCTTAGAGGGACTTGCCTGGGTTTCCTTCCATGTTACCGAAGAAGGAATCTCTATTACCAAGGATCAGTGCGGAATCGTTCCTCTTGTAAACCACTACAGCTGGAATCCTTTAAGATATGAAAGGACCTACCTCCTCGAAGATTATTCCGCTGAACTTGCCGGAAAGCACGGCGTGTACGGCCACGGCGGCTTCTACTTAAGCTACGACAAGCTCCAGGAAAGAGCAACCGCAATCTTTGGCGACAAGATCCTTACCAGAGAGCAGATCTTCTCCCAGTTTGATGACGCAAAGCGCGAAGAACTTATAAGCTCCTACGATTCGATGCTTGCAGGATATGACGCAGCAAGGAATGCAGAAACGCAGGCAGAGTCAGAAGCAGCTTCCGAAGAAAGCGCAGAAACCGGCTCCGAGGAATCAACCTCCGAGCAGACTTCCGGAAACTAAAAGTATTTAAGAGAACATCACAAATCTTTATATATAAAATAACATTCGGCGGATGATGGATATTCCATCACCCGCCGCTTTTTTCGTTTAAATATAATCTTTTCTATTTCTTTTCAATAAAATACAGTCTGGATCCGAAGTCCTGGAAGTGGCGGACTTCACCGTTGTATCCCGTAGCACCGAAGGCCTGCTTTAAATGTAAGCCGCCGTTCATAAGGGTATCACCGGAGGCGATTACATTCTCGCTCTCTCCGTCCATCTTTACGAACTTCGCAATGATATCGATAAGCAGCCCGTCTTTCTTGACATGTATAGGCGCTACAGTATTTACAAGATCCCCGAACTCTCTTACATCTACTTTAAGGACTCTGTTATAAAGATTGTAAAGGGCGTCTTCTTTAAGACCTTTTGCATGATAACAATGGAAAGGCGAATTAGGAACGACAAGCCTCTGCATCACCATACCGACAGCTTTTTCTTTATCCTTCGAAACGCAGGTCCACTCCGCAAAGTTGTCGTTGCTGTAGGGAACCGCCGCTGCGCCACTTGTTGAGGCGGTAACCATCGGCAAGGACGCATTTCCCTTTCCTCTGTAGAAATCGCCCCACTGCAATACTTCTCTCCACTCTTTGTAGAGCTCAATCTGCGCCTTGATAGCTGCGACCTCTTCTTTTTTCATATCGCAAAGGTTGCATTCATATCCGAGGACGCCGAAGGAAGCCACATTAAATCTGGTCTCCAAAGGAGTCGTACGAAGCGTCTGATGATTAGGGCAGTCGGATACATGCGCTGTTACGGTTGACATAGGATATCCGTAGCTGTATCCGGTCTGGATTGCAAGTCTGCACATCGCATCCGTATCATCGCTGGCCCAGATCTGAGGAAAATAGCAAAGCACTCCGAGGTCAAATCTGTTTCCGCCCGCACTGCATCCCTCGAAGAGAATATGAGGAAACTTTTCCGTAAGAGTCTTCATTGTGCGATAAAATCCCTGCACATATCTGTGTGCCAGCTCGCCCTGATGCTCTGCCGTTAAATACTGTGAGAAGTAATCCGAAAAGATCCTGTTCATATCCCACTTAACGTAAGCAATATTTGCAGAGGAAAATACCTCCGACATCTTTTCGATCATATAATCAACCACGGCCGGGTTCGAATAATCAAGTATCCTTTGGTTACGTCCCTCGGAATGAGGCTTGCCGGGTATATTTACAGCCCAGTCGGGATGTGCCTCGTAAAGCTTACTCTTTACACAGATCATTTCAGGCTCGACCCAGATTCCAAAATCCAGACCTACGCCGTTAATCTTATCAGCAAGTTCTTTAAGGCCACGGGGAAGTTTCTTTGTATTAACATCCCAGTCTCCGAGTGAACAGCTGTCGTCGTTTCTTTCTCCGAACCAGCCGTCATCCATTACGAGAAGCTCGATTCCGACTTCTTTTCCTGCCTTGGCAAGTTTTGTAAGCTTACTTTCATTTATATCGAAGTAAGCTGCCTCCCAGCTGTTTAAAAGGACGGGTCTTGTCTTTTTCTTCCACTCCCCTCGAACGATATGCTCTCTGACAAAGTCATGCATATGGTGGCTCATATCGTTATATCCCTTACAGCTGAATGTCATAACAGCCTCGGGGGATTCAAAAAATTCTCCCGGCTTCAATACAAAGCAAAAGCCCTCGGGATTGATTCCGTTTACGATCCTTGTCTTTCCGAAAGCGCTTGCCTCAACGCATTCATAGTGATTCCCACTGTAAACAAGGTTGAAGCCGTAAACCTCCCCCGCATCCTCGCTTGTCTCTATGGGGTGAACCATAAAGAATGGATTGCATCTGCTTGAGCTTGTTCCTGTAATCGAAGATCCGATATGCTTTCCTCCTGTTACGAAGGTATCGTCCCTTTGCATCTCTCTTGCCCATGCGCCTCTGAAAGAACTGTACACATATCCTGCATGATCAAGATCAAGTGACATACTCATAAGTCTCTCGACTTTTATTTCATCACCGCTTGTATTCTCAAGAACGGCATTTCTTGTGATCACATCGCAATCTTCATATACGACGTAATTTAGTTTCATTGTAAGCTCATACGATTTATCTTTAAGAATCACGGTAAGCCGCTGTGCCTTACCGCTCTCATCGTAAGAGGAAGGCATATCCTTTAAGAAAAGAGTCTCATTCTTTATCTCGTAAGAATCATACAAGAAGTCCGATGTACGGCTTCCGTCGGCATGCGTAATGCAAACGAAGGGCTCCCTTATGTCTCCTTTTCCGTATGAAGACATCTCAAGGCGCATATCTTCAAGGGAATATTGTAAATGCTCCTGATCATAACCAATGGTGTTTCCGGGATAAAATGCATGTTTTTCGCAGAGGGCATCCAATGTTCCCTCTACAGCTTCCTCCGGAATTGTCAGCTTTTTCCCGTAATATAAGTGCTCAAGCTGACCTGTGGGAAGGACCTTGAAAATATATGAAGTGTTCTTTGTATCGATTATAAAACCGTTGTTTTCCGTATGTTTTATCATATGAATTTCCTCAATTGCATCTTCTGTTAAGAATAAACAGACGACTTCCTATGCGAAATATGTCATCCGGCAATATGTCCGAGGCCGGCACTTAGCGAAAAAGAGCGAAGCTCTGTTTGAGCTTAGTACCGCTGCCACGAGGACTCTATAGCCGCGAGGCGGTGCCGGAGACATATTCACATAGGAAGTCGTCGTCACTAGGATTATTACAAACTATACATTCAAGATCATGCCTTCTTAGTAGCAAGCTGCTTTGTAATCTCTTCAAGTTTCTCATCCGTCAGCTTATATCTTGCTCTAAAGATAATAAGCGCAATAACAAGTACAAACACAGGTAAAACAGTCATCACAAATCTAAGTCCGATAACCGAGCTTCCGGATACAACTGTAGCTCCGTTAGCCATAATATCCGCAATCTTTGCTTTAAGTCCCGCCGCAAAGCTTCCGTCTATAGCCTCGTACGTGCTGTCAGATTCGCTTATATTAAATACGGACAGGCAGATTGACGCAGCAAGTGCAGCGATGCCTGATGCAAGTTTAACAACGAAGGTCTGCATTGAGAAAATAACCGACTCATCTCTTCTGTTATTCTTAAGCTCACCGTAGTCAACTGTATTTGCAAGGAATACCGTAACGATTACGTTAAGCATTCCGACTGCTGCCATAATAAAGAATCCGGGTGCAAAGAAAGGATATACTATGCTTGTTCCCGTAAGCGCCATAATAAGCAGAACGATATATCCTCCGATTGCGGAGAAAATGCAGATATAGAAAATCTTCATGGTGCTGAACCACTTTCTAAGAAGCGGGAAAAGCGCCATCATCGCAAGTATCTGGCATGCACCGGCAAAGGTGTTAAAGGTTGTATAATTGCCCTGCCAATTAGCTCCTCCGAGATCGTACTTAAAGAAGTAGATAAGAAGGTTTGATGTAATGTAAGTAGCAGAGTTTACAAGAACGATAGTTATAACCATCGCCATTGCCTGGTCGTTTTGAAGAAGTGCCTTAAACATATCCCCGACTTTGGCAGTCTGCACATCAACGGTTGACTTCTCCTTGATGAAAAGACATGTGATAAGGATAAATGCAAAGAAGAGAACTGCTATGATAAGTGAGAACCACTTGAATCCTTCTCGCTCTACTTCTTTCTTTGATGTGAGGCTGATATCAATACTATCACCGTCGGTTATCTGTGAGAATTCATCCTCCGTTACATATAAGCAGATTACAGCTTCTCCTTCTGCCGAATCCTTAGCAACATCAAGTCCCTGCAGAGTAAGCGCATCTCCTCCTTCGCTCGAATAGGTAAGGCTTCCTGCAGTTACGTCATATTTCGCATTGCTTGCATTGAATGATAAAGCTTCTTCGAATTCAGACTTATCCGCAGTAACATTTAACGAAACGTCCCCGCTGAGAGTCTTTACATTTCCGGTTGCCGCTCCGGTTTCGTCCATCTCCGCAACGTAAGCTGTAACATTTGTGTAGCTGTTTGTAACGTTATTGGCGCTGTTTGTTGTAGCCGCATTACCTAAAAACGATACCGCCATAACAGTGACAACGGTTACTATCGCAGATCCCACTCCGGCGCAGGTTCTTCCGAGAGCGGACATATTTTCACGCTCTTTACCGCCGTCTGTAAACGCGGGAACCATTGACCAGTAAGGGATATCCATCATTGTATAGGTTACGCCCCAAAGGATGTAAAATATAGCTGCATAAGCTACAAGTCCGCTTCCCGAAAGCTTAGGCGGAGCGGCGAACATAACAAACAAAACTACAGCGTTTGTAAGCGTTCCGATAAAGAGCCAGGGTCTGAATTTACCCCATTTTGTTTTAGTCTTGGCAACAAGTACTCCCATCAAAGGATCGTTAAAGGCGTCAAATACTCTGGCTATGAGAAGAATAATACCCATAACCCAGGCGGACACACCCATAATATCCTGATAGTAGTATAGGATATAGCTTGCCGAAAGCATATACACCATATCCTTGCCTACTGCCCCTATTCCGTACGCAAATTTTTCTTTTCCCGATAGTTTTTTCTTACCCTGTTCCATAGTAATCTCCTTCGTTTTATTAATACCGGATCCCCGTTTTTAGTTAACTTTTATTACGCAGTCCCATAGCAAGCTCAACAACTTTATAAGCTCCGTCATAGAGACCTGATGCTTTGTTTGATATAATCGCGCCGCACATATCCTCGAGCAGACTTCCCGAATTCATAAACTCGGAAACCATCTGAAGAGTGTGGGGAATGTCTCTGCATTCAAGCGTTCCCTCTCCCATCTCGGCGGAGTGGATTGCTCCCCACATTTCATGCTTACCGACGCGTCTTATGAAAAGCTTTGGCACAGGATAAAAGGCCAGTTCACTGGGCTTAGTTACCAGCACATCACAGCTTCTCATAAGGAGATTTGTGCAGTACACAGCCTCAAAAATATTTTTGTGCCAGAAGCCGTGGATTCCGCTGACATCTGCTTCCTCGGTAAGTGCGTATTCGGCAAACTTTTCTGTATCCGTCCAGTTGTCCATATGCTCGGTTGAAACTTCCGCCATACCGGGGATCTCAGCCTTAAGCTGATCCCATACATTACGATAGTCCCCTACATTAACATACAGTGCAGCCTTCTTTTCTTTGATAAAAGGAAGTAAGTATTTGATAATAGCTGCAAAAATTTCCTTTTGCGCTCCGGCGCCACCAATGGTTAGAAGGAATCTCATCGGCTTTCCTTCTTCTCTTCTTCTGATGCGGGCCTCACAGTCCTTTTCAATATTAACGACAAGCTCATGATCTATATAATGCCCCGTATAGATTAACGAACCGTCCGGCATAGGCTTGCAGACTTTCTTTTTCATCATTCCGTTGCAGATCTTGTATCCCTGATATGCATTGCGGCACTGGATCGTATGAACAGCTCCTTCCGCAAAATGGAGCGCCATAGGCCAGTTGTCGGGAATCGCGTTTACAACATACTTCATCCCCGCATGAAGCGCCGCCTGTGCAGGCCAGACATGGGTACCGACTACCGGTATCTCCTTGGGAACATTTTTATATACAGGTGCCATAAGTTCGGCATTTTTCTGGTCTGCGGCGTTATAGGACAGTGCCCTGAAGCCTTCATAGTTCATAGGCTCCCAAACCAGTTTATTAAAGATAGGATTCTTGGAAAGCCTTGAGCCCAAAGAGTATAGGTCGTTCTGCGCTCCGATCACCTTCGTACAGGTGGTCTCTTTATAGGAATTAAGGTCCATCCAATAGGGCGTATATCCCAGATACTTTGCGCAGGAAGCAATCGCCATTGAAATTCTGTAGTGTCCAAAGCCCATACGGATATTTCCGACGATTATCCCCTTTTCAGTATCCCAGGATAGTCCGGGAAGCTGTGCGTCCGGGTCGTAATGGGCGTTTAAATTCAGATCTCCCACAAGCACATTGTTTACGCCGAGACTGTCCCCGATATATTTGTTTTTTTCGATTCTTACCGGGTACGATGCATTGCTGTCATCACCGTACTTTTTTATATATTTTCTCTTACTTCTTTCGGCTTTTTTTACAACGCTTCTCGGCATTTCATTTCCGAAAATAGATGCGGATCTGTCCATATTTGCCTCCTTTTTTTATCTGACGGCTATTCCATCAACGATGATATCTACTACTCCGGCAAGAGCCTCGTTATAGGACATCTTGTTTTTGAGGAGAATATCTCTCGAGAAAAACTGTTCAAGAGATGATTCAAGCATGGTCTTTACAAGAAAAATCGGTATGTCTCTGATCACACCCTCTTTTATTCCTTTTTCGATAAGGCTGATGGTGTCTTCCCATCCGGTTTCAAGTCTCTCTTCTACTTTTCTGTAAATATCGGGATATTTATCCCTGAGCAAATAAAGCTGTCTGAAATCAATCTCGCTATAGCTTTCCGGCATCACACCAAGTATTTTTTTTACCTTTTCGGTGGTGGAAAGCTTGGAATCATTAAGGACCTCTTCCTTCTTTTCCGCTATATTGTCAAAAAGGTAATCAACCATATCAAAGAAAAGTTCATTCTTTTCCTTGTAGGAAACATATATTGTTTTTTTACTCATTCCAAGTTCATGAGCAAGATCATCCATTGTAAATTTAAGGCCTTTTTTATTGAACACTCTGATAGTGCCTTCAAGTATATGCTCCTGCTGCTTTGTTCTTTCTGCCATGTTATTTCCTCGTATCTTTCAGATTCTGTTTCGTTTTGGAAACGATGAGCCCCTTCTTAGTTTCCATTATAAGATGTGGCTTTGTATCTTCGCAAGAAACTAATTAACGAAAAAGCGTTTCCGTTTTTGGTAAATTTAAACAATTTTATGTATCAAAGTGTATTTGAGGGCTCTTTTATGGTAGGATATTACTTAGTGATGTGCTTTATATGGGGAAAAGACTATGGTGAAAAACAGAGTTTTAACATTTATGGTAATATTTCTTTTGCTTGTAATCCTTACAGGCGGAGGGCTGCTCGTTTATAAGAATTTTTTTGCTAAAGATACCTCTTACGTAGGCTCCTGGAGCAGAGAGATCGATCTTCGCGGATACGTTATCGAGGAAATGAATGAATGGTTCAAAGATCCGACAACAGCCGCTCTCGTTACCTTTGACGATACCAAGGTTACCGTTAAAGTCGATCTTGTATTTACAGGCGACGGAAAATTCTCCGAAAAGATAGATGAAAAGAGTTTTGAAGAAACAAAAAAAGCCGCCGAAGATCTGGCTCTTTCCGGTCTTATCAGTTTCCTCGAAAAAAGGCTCGATAATGCGGGAATCGACAGTGCCTCATCAGGAAAGAGCATAGACGAGCTTATAGAGGATGCTCTCGGCATGAGCGTAAGCGAATATATGAGTTCCAACGGTCCGGAGCTTTTGCCGACTCTCGATGCCCTTAAAGATATGTACAATATTTCCGGAACTTACGAAGTAATGGACAATTCCATGAAGCGTACCCTGGGCGGCAAATCCATCTGCGAATCCTTCTTCGTAAAAGATGATTTCCTCGTATTTTCCGGAACAGCAGAAGATACATTTGGCGCTTCTCTCGGAAAGAGTATTTCAGATGATGAGCCCCTAAAAATGCTCTATGACTATCCTGCCGTCTATACAAAGAAATAGGGCATCAAAATCTTTTGTTTTCTAAGTTATTTGTCAGAGGATACTCATGAAACTTTCAAGTTCAGCAAAAAAAATCTTCTTCAGCCTCTTTGCGGCTGCCTTTTTAGTATCATCTTTCCCTGCCGTCTCCTACGCGGAGGATGATTACGAATACCTTCGGAATATGAGCGTTTCCGCGGACGGCGGGGCGGCGAAAAACGTTAAATACATCGACATGTACTATGACCATGACGCCTACGTATCTTTACGGGATATGGCTGCAGCCCTTTCGGGAACCGGTTCCGCTTTTGATGTTTCCATCGAAAAGGATACCATTCGCCTGACAAGGGGCGGCGTTTATTCCCCCGTTGGCGGAGAAGGCTCCGCATTCACCGTTCTTACAAGAGACCCTTCAAGTAAGGAATACGTAAGGAGAAGAAATACTTTTATCTTAGACGGGCAGAATGTCCACTACTACACCTTTATCTATAAGGATGAGGAAACCGGATACTACGACTGCTTTATGTACCTGCCTGATTTTGCACTCCTTCTGAACAAAAACCTGAGCTTTACCGGAAATACTCTTTCCGTAGATTCTTCCGCCCCCCTTAGTATCTCCCCCAAAGAGCTGGAAAAAAACGGATACTTTCTTGCAACAAACGCCGTTCTACTCGGAGATATAACCAATGGAGAAATCTACTATTCATACCGCGGCGACCTCTCAGTGCCCATGGCAAGTACCACAAAGCTTATGAGCTATATCGTCGCTATGGATGCGATCACGAGCGGTGCGCTCGGCTACGACACCGTCGTAACAACCTCTGCTTCGGTAGAAAAGCTTTCCAATTCCATCGACGGCGGATTTCTTATAAAAGAGGGAACAAGCGTAACAGTTGAAGAGCTTTTGTACGCTATGCTCCTGCCCTCGAGCAACGAGTGCACACTTGCCCTGGCTGAAGCCGTGGCCGGAAGTGAAAAAGCCTTCGTCGGAAGGATGAACGAAAAAGCAAAAGCCATAGGTCTTTCCGAAGGAACGGAGTTCTTTACCTGCAACGGACTTCCTGTTTATACCGAAGACGTACTTCGGAGTAAAGTTCAAAACCGGATAACCGCAGAGGATATGTTTAAGCTTGTCTGCTATCTGATGTCCCGCTATCCCCAGGTTACGGATATCACATCCTGTACGTACAAAACGCTGCCCTCTTTCAGCCGCACGGTCTACAATACTAACCCTATGCTCTACAATGTCGCAGGCTGCATCGGCCTTAAAACCGGTACGACAAACAAAGCCGGAGCCTGCCTTGTCAGCGCGGTTTCCGTTTCCGGAGATAACGGAATACACACAATCTGCTGCATAGAGCTTGGTGCCGAAGATATCGTTACAAGAAACAATGTTTCCCAACTGATGTTAACCTACGGAAAAAACGTATACAAAAACGGCGGCGCCTCCTCCATCCCCGAATATACAGAGGATGAAGAAAACACCACCGATGAAATTTTTGTTCCCATAACGGGAGATCTCCCCAAGTCAGGAGATGAGCTTGCAAGACTACTTATCTGGAGCGCAAGAAACGCCTTCCCCATCCCGGAGCCCGAGCTTATTGAAGTACCTGAAGGCGAGGGCGAATAAGCCTAACCTTCGGGTATCAATATTTTCATCTCATCAAGGAGCTGCTCTGTATGTCTAAGGAGCTGCTCCTCTTCTTTTTCCACGAGAGTTTCTCTCTCATAGCTGTAGAGGAAAGCCGGCTTCCCGTAATGGTTGAACTTAAGATTCTTTCCCACTTTAAGCATTACATCAGGCACCTTTGCGGCATCAAGCTTTGCATCCGGTTTAAATATAAAGCTTATAACGCCGTCGGAGTTTCTGACCTCTGTGATATAAAGCTTATGAGCCAGGGCACGCATAAGAGAAATACGAAGGAGATTGTCCGCCGGTGCAGGGACACTTCCGAATCTGTCTATAAGTTCATCCCTTATCTCACCCAATTCCTTTTCGGTTTCAATTCCCGCAATACGCTTGTACATATCAAGCTTTTGCTCTTCGTTAAAGATATACTCCTGGGGTATATAAGCGCTGACGCCTATATTTATAACGGTATTGAAGGACTCGTCTATCGTAATACCCTTCATCTTTGAGACCGCTTCGTTCAGCATCTTGCAATACAGTTCATATCCCACAGCCTCCATATGGCCGTGCTGGGTCTTTCCGAGAAGATTTCCGGCTCCCCTGATCTCCAGATCGCGCATCGCTATCTTAAATCCGCTTCCGAGGTCGGTAAACTCTCTTATAGCTTCAAGTCTCTTTTCCGCTACTTCCGTAAGGATCTTGTTCTTGCTGTACATAAGAAAGGCGTAGGCAACCCTGTTGGACCTTCCGACTCTTCCTCTTAGCTGATAGAGCTGCGAAAGGCCAAATCTGTCGGAATCCTGGATTATAAGTGTATTGACATTGGAAATATCCATTCCCGTTTCGATTATGGTGGTGGAAACAAGGACATCGATCTCGCCGTTTACGAAATCGTACATGATATCCTCCAGTTCCCTCTCGTTCATCTGACCATGGGCATATGCGACATTTGCATCAGGGATCATATCCTGTATCTTTGCCGCCACCTCCGCTATCTGGTTTACCCTGTTAAAAACATAATAAACCTGTCCGCCGCGGGCCAGTTCCCTAGTTATCGCTTCTCTTACCAGCTCGTCGTTATGTTCGCAGACGAAGGTCTGTATCGGCAGTCTGTCATTAGGCGCCTCCGTTAAAAGGCTCATATCCCTTATTCCCACAAGGCTCATATGAAGAGTCCTTGGGATAGGTGTGGCAGATAGCGTCAAGACATCAACATTCTCTCTTAGCTTTTTGATCTTTTCCTTATGTCCTACGCCGAATCTTTGCTCCTCGTCGATGATAAGGAGTCCAAGATCCTTGTAGGTTACATCTTTTGATAATAACCTATGGGTACCGATAACGATATCAACCTGGCCCTTTCTAAGGTCTTCAACTACTTTCTTTATCTCGGAAGCAGTCCTGAAGCGGCTTAAAAGTTCAACCCTTACCGGAAAGTCCTTCATACGCTGCACAAAGGTATTGTAATGCTGCTGCGCAAGGATCGTGGTAGGTACAAGGTAGGCGACCTGTTTGTTCTCCTGTACGGCTTTAAAAGCGGCTCTGATGGCGATCTCTGTTTTGCCGAATCCGACGTCCCCGCAGATCAGTCTGTCCATAATACGTCGGCTTTCCATATCCGCCTTTGTATCGGCGATGGCAGCCTTCTGGTCCTCGGTCTCCTCGTAGGGGAACATCTCCTCGAACTCCTGCTGCCAGACGGTATCCTTACCGTACATATAGCCTTCGGTCTGCTGCCTCTTGGCGTAGAGCTCAACAAGGTCCTGGGCGATCTCGTCAACAGCCGCTCTGACCTTTCCTTTTGTGCGTTCCCACTCCTTGGTACCCAGCTTATTGATCTTCGGAACCTTTTCCGCATCCGCCGAGGCGTACTTTTGTATCTCATCAAGCTCTGTTGCAAGGACATAAAGAACACCGCCGTCCTTGTACTCAAGCCTTATATAATCCCTTACGATATGGTCGGACTCGACTTTCTCTATACCCTTATATATACCGAGTCCGTATACCTCGTGGACAACATAGTCGCCGGGCTTTAAATCCTCAAGAGAGCTTATCTTGGTTCCCTGAAGATTAACCTTTCTTCTTCTCTTTTTCCTGCGCTCAGCCCCGAATATATCGGTTTCCGCAAGTACGACAAACTTGATCAAAGGATATTCAAATCCCTTTGAAATACGACCGTAGGAGACAAGCACCTCGCCCTGTGCTATCTCTCTGTCCTCATCCTCTGAATAAGCCGCAGGGATATCCATGTTACGGATTTCCTCCGCAAGCCTCTTTGCTCTCGTTCTCGAAGGCGAGAGGAGGGGTACCGAATACTTTTTCTTGCGATAACCTTCAAGGTCTTTGGAAAGAGCCTCAAAGCTTCCGTTGTATGAGGCTATATTTCTGGCACCGATGTCATATTTATAATCTGCCTCAAAATATC
>ODAI013562014.1_pt1 | contig 29700 bp, 27 predicted proteins | sample 1539321 | NCBI WGS metagenome assembly ODAI01 (sample SAMN02144231, study PRJEB22623) | gut metagenome | biome: sheep rumen | host: Ovis aries | place: New Zealand
AGCGTATGAACCAATTCCGTAAAGCTTCCACGGTCATCCACATTCATCTTCAGCGGAAACGCCACCTTTTCCTTCGGCAAATAAGAAAGGTAAGTTGAGTAAAACTTCTTCTCGAACGAATTAAAAGGAATCTCTGGTATCATCAATGTCTTAGGCTGTTCAGCAAACTGATTCAACAGTTCAACTATTTTCCCTAATGTCACTTTGTGTGTCACCGGGCAATAGCAATAACGGCCCAATGGACCATCAATCACCTCCAGTCCTTCAAACTCACATCGATGCTCCTTGCCTTCCATGCAATTCAGCATCTCCTGTACCAAGTCATCAATATACAGCAGTTCCAACTCCACATTCGGGTCATTCACCTGAATAGGAAGATCATTCGCAATGTTATTGCAGAACGTAGCCACTGCTGAGTTATAGTTAGGTCTGCACCATTTACCGAAAAGATTCGGGAAACGATAGACAAGTACCTTTGCCCCTGTCTCTTCCTGATATTTCAGGAATAATTCCTCCCCAGCCTTCTTCGAGCGGCCATACTCACTATTCCCAAACCGACCTGTCAACGATGCTTGCTGAGACGAGGACAACATCACAGGGCATTTATTCCCATACTTCTTCAGCGTATCAAGCAGTGTAGATGCAAACCCGAAGTTCCCCTCCATAAACTCAGAAGTTTCCTTCGGTCTGTTCGCTCCCGCCAAGTTAAATACGAAGTCACATTTTTGACACCACTCATCCAGCATCTTCGAATCAGTGTCAATGTCATACTCATACACCTCGTCAATCTTCAGTTCCGGTCTGGTTCTATCCTTCCCGTCCCTAATATTATATAGGTTCGCGCAAAGGTTCTTTCCAACAAACCCCTTCGCCCCCGTCACTAATATATTCATTACTTCACAATATTAGGAATGCCATTCAACTCATTCTGAATATATTCCAACGACGCAATCTTATCAATTGTCTCCTGCAGATTCAGACGCTTGGTATTATCCGAGTTAAACTCCTCGATTGTGACACGCTTGGTGTCCCCTTCTTTGAAATACTTGTCATAGTTCAAATCACGGTTATCAGCCGGTACACGATAGAAGTTACCCATATCCTCAGCCTTAGCACACTCCTCCTTGGTCAACAGTGTCTCATACATCTTCTCACCGTGACGAATACCAATCACCTTGATATCCTCCTTCTTTCCACCAAACAACTCACATACCGCCTCTGCCTGTGTCTGAATCGTACATGCCGGCGCCTTCTGCACTAAGATGTCACCATTCTGGCCATGCTCAAAGGCGAACAGCACCAAGCCCACAGCTTCTTCTAACGACATGATGAATCGCGTCATCTTAGGCTCTGTCAGCGTGATAGGATTACCTTTACGAATCTGGTCAATCCAAAGAGGAATAACGCTACCACGGCTACACATCACGTTTCCATAACGCGTACAGCAAATCTTGGTATCCCCCGACTGCCTTGACTTCGCCACAGCAATCTTCTCCTCAATGGCCTTGGTAATACCCATCGCATTGATAGGATAAGCCGCCTTGTCGGTGCTCAGACAGATGACACACTTCACCCCTGCATCGATAGCAGAATCCAGCACATTGTCCGTACCAATCACATTGGTTTTCACGGCCTCCATGGGGAAGAACTCACAGCTGGGCACCTGCTTCAGCGCAGCCGCATGAAACACATAGTCCACCCCCTTCATGGCATACTTCAGCGTGCTCTTGTTACGCACATCGCCGATGTAGAACTTAATTTTATTCGCCACCTCCGGCATACGCGCCTGAAAGTCATGACGCATATCGTCCTGCTTCTTTTCATCACGCGAGAAGATACGAATCTCCCCTATGTCTGTCCTCAAAAATCGGTTCAGCACTGCATTACCGAACGAACCTGTGCCACCCGTAATGAGCAGCGTTTTTCCATTAAAAACACTCATTTCAATATATCTATATTTATTAAATCTAAAAATTGTACGTTACATCCACCGTATTCCCGCTGCTGCCGACTGCAACATTGCTGCCCTTGCCAAACAGCAGATCGCTCAGCCACCATGTCAATTCTGCCGAGCCAAAGCCAATACCAGCACCAGCCACCACATCATACCAGTGATGGTGCTTGTTCACCACACGCTCTACGCCAATGGCTGTAGCAGCAGCATAGCCTGCAATCGGAATCCAGATACAATCCTTCCTGAATTCCTTATCAATCGATCTGGCAGCAGCAAAAGCCATCGAAGCATGGCCTGATGGAAATGATTTATTGTCTGAGCCGTCAGGCCTCTCCTCCTTAACAACCTTCTTGAGCACCGTCTTTACTCCAAACGCCACCACCACCGATGCACCAGTGTTAAAGATAAAGCGAGGCCAGTTGTGACCACCTTCCCAATGTGAGGCTGTACGACTCTCACCTGGTTTATCCCATGTGTTCCGTCCGAACTCATACTGCACTCCGACATTCAGGTCGAACCAGCCGTTGCTGCCACTACTGGTGGAATTCTCTATTTCATTCCCCTCTCTAAACTCTGAGGAAGTAAACTGATAAGCCAGATCTGCGAATAGTTTCACACGGTTGCTCAACTTAAACGTATGCTCTGTGCCAAGTCCCACCAATGGTGAGCCGGTCGAATGATCCAGATTGCTGTCAAGTCCTGCCCTCGGAAATACCATTGCATTCCAAAAGCGGTTCTTATCATACCCGCCAAACAAGTTATGCAGATTTAACAGTGCATCCGCATAGCCTGCAATATAGCCACCGCCTTTGTGATTGCTGCCAGGCTGACCCGGGGTATCCAACCAACCTAGATGGTTATTTCCTATGATGCCGTTCTGCCAGTTAAACCCAACGCGAAGTCCAAATTCAGGTGTAAACCATTTTCCAAAACCCAGATTGACGCCAAAAGTCTTACCATTAGGGAATACATCCATGAAATTTTCGCCATACGCATTAATCAGCGACATGCCTAAGCCTGCCTGCACAAACCAGTTATCCCAGAACGGATTCAACATCACTGCATTCTTATCATGCTTATCACGTTCGGACACCCGATGGAAGCCCTGCTTACCCAGATTCAGTTGCATGCCGACATCGATGGTGAAATAACCGTTGCTCCCAGAACCTGTATCTGTCCCGACACCATTCACGCTTGTTACTGCATTATATGCAATGTCAGCAAAGAGACTCCACTTGTTGCTCAGTCGGAACGTATTCCCGATACCTAAACCTATTATAGGAGAACCTTTTCCCGTACCTAAATCTATAAATGCGCCAGCCCTTGGATACAGCGTCAGCGTCCACGTCCTGTCAGGCTTATAATCTCCGAAGAAATTGTGAAGGTCTATCAGGAAATCCCCAGTCAATGTGAGATACCCTTTATCAAACATCTTCACCCACTCGGCATGGTCGCTTTGGAGGAACGCATTTTCCAGGTTCAATTTTCCTCTGCCTCCGAATTCAGGCGTAAACCACTTTCCTAAAGCCCCATCTATGCCGAACGACTTTCCGTTAGGGAACACATGTGCGAAGTTACAACCGTAGGGATTCTGCAGCGACATATCCACGCCCAATTGTCCGAACCAGTTTCTCCAAATCGAATTGGTGACAATTGCAGCAGAATCAGCATTATTATCTTCTTGAGCTTTCATTTCTGAAAGGTCCAAGGCATAGAATATGATCAACAACCAAACTCTCTTCATCTCTCTTCAAAATGCTTCATAATCGCCTGATAGGTATGCTCCACGAGGTAGTTCTGCTTCAGGAACTCATATCCTCGTTCTCCCATCGCTTTCCTATCCGAAGCCAGCATCTTATCGACAAGAGCAACAAAATCCTTAGAATTCACACTCTCGCACCAATAGCCATAGCCATTCTCTTCAGCTATCTTGCCAATGTCAGTATTCACGTCTGTTGCACAAATAACCGGCATTTTGTTCTCCAAATACGAAAGCAACCTCGAAGGATAATTAGGTATCGTAAAGCGATGATCCAGGAATATCAACCCCACATCGCAATGTTTCACCAGCAAATCATAATCAGCCTTAGGCAGCGACTGCATCAGTTTCACATTAAGATTTGAGTTTTCATTCAGATTTTTAATATACCACTCTGAAATAATGTCATAATGAGTTCCTGAACCAACCACCACGAAATAGCAATCCCGTCTATTCTTGTTTGTATCCAAGCATTTCACCAAATAGTCGATTCCCTGAGGCTTACCCAGATTCCCTCCATAGACAAAAATGGGCTTATCCGTTGGCAGATCATATTTCTTTCTAATATAATATCTCTCTGCTTTTTCCTGCCCTTGCTCTAAACTCTCGCCTCTCAACTCTACACTATTTGGGGCGACCTCAACCCTCTTGGGATCAATCTCTGGATTATGTCTCAGTATGAACTCCACATTCGCAGAGCTCATGCATCCGATATAATCAGAAACTTCGTATAGAGCCTTTTCTTTTCTTCTGAAATACCAGTTGAAGACACTTTTTTCTCCAAACATCCCAAGATCTACCGCATTCTGCGGAAAGATGTCTTTCAACTGGAGATAAGATATGGCTTGAGGATTCTTCCTTTTCAGATAATTCACCACATTGGTAAAAGTGATAGGTGGTGTACTGTAAGTTATTAAATCAAAAAATATATCACCTAAGTATTTCTTGATGGCTGACTTATACTGACTTTCAATAAGAAGCGTACCTATACCTTTTTCAATAATATTTGTCTTCTGAACATTAAGTGTCTTAACATTCAGAATCTTCACACCATGACTATCAACCAATGATGTCTCCTGCCCTAGTCTCCTTTCGGCGGCAGTAACTATATATACCTGATGTCCTTCATCCCTGAACTTTCTCATGAGGTCATTATATATATGACGCTCTTCTATGTCAGCAATACGAACAAGAGTCAGAAAGATGATATTCATTCTGTGTTAAGCCACCTTAGTTTTCAGAATACGGATAATATCATTGAATGACTTCATTTCACCAATTTCCTCAGGCTCCAGAGTCACATCAAATTCACTTTCAAGCTCTACAACAAGGTTCAATTGCCCCATAGAATCCCATTTCTCGCAAGTTTCCTGAGAACAGGTCTCATCTACGGTATCCAATTCAAATAGATCCTTCAGAATCTCTAATACTTTTTCTTCCATAATTATTTCAAATTAATATGATAATACTTTTCAATTGCTAATTCAGCACTCTTCAAATCAAGTGCATATTCCTTGCTACCATCAGCATTTTCAGTCACACACGGGAAACCACAACGGTCGTAGAAGTCAGCCACCTGTGCATTCTTGGCAGTAGGCAGATAAGCTGCCTTGACGGTTTCAACACCACCCTCCTTCAGCATAGACAATATCTTCTTGATAAAGGCTTTCTCAATACCTTTACCCAAAATACGGCAACTAAGCAGGAAGGTATCAATGGTATCTCTATTCACCATAATGCAACCAGTAATGCCGTTGTCACCAAAGCGGTCAGCCACACTGATGCACCAGATCTTCCAACTGTTAGACAAGAAGCCTTTCACATCTGCGTCCGTATAACGCTTTGTGGTCAGGTTAAACTGATTGGTTTTTTGTGTCATCTGGGCAATACGAGGGATATTAAACTCGTTGGCAGCTTCAATGGTAATCTGAATGTCAAGACTCTCTAAGAAAGCGCCAAAATCAGTGAAAGAATGTTGTGCCTGAGCACGTGCAGCATTGGCTTTGTATTGCTCGGTCTTCTTCTTGTCCTCTTCAGTGATGGAATATACCTTGAAGTAATCATTCACCAACTGCTTGAAAAACACGGGCAGATCGTAAGGTTGTGCAGGGAATTCCGGCACGCTCACCATCGGAAGCATCTGCTTGATGAGTTCACGCTCTGTAGGGTTGTCATCCACAAACACAAAGCTATCCAAACCAATATTCAGTTCTTCTGCCAGTTCCTTGATGTTGGTGGCCTTGTCTGTCCAATTGATGCGGTAGGCAGCAAAGTTCTCTTTCTTAAGCACCATAAAGGGGTTTTTCTCCCAGGCTTCCAGCACATCAGCCTCATTGTTCTTGGAACAAATCGTAAGTATAACACCAGCCTTGGAAAGCTGAAGTAATGACTTCTGGAAGAAAGCGAAGGCCTTACCTGGATAGTCACCACCTATCTTGATGCCACTGATGCCGTCCTCACCCAGCACACCACCCCAAAGAGTGTTATCCAGATCCAACACAATACACTTCTTGCGTTTCAAGGCAATGCTCTCCAACTTGCGGTTCCACCAAGTTTGGAAATCCTTGGTCAACTTAGGATTGATACCCATCTGACTGATGAAGTAGAACTTCCAGTCAAAGAGGTCTGCCACAGGATAGTTTCTGGTGAACTCCGAGTAGTCTATCACCTTCAAGTTGGCGTTTGCCTTTTCTGCTTCAAACAAGGCCGCATTGTACTGTTCAATGGCTGTACGGACTGCATAATCATCCTCCGTGAAGGGTACTGCATAAATATCCTCCATTGTGAGGGCAATCACGGTCTTGTTCGGATCAATCTGCGCAAGAACAAAGTTAAACTTCTGTTGGTAGCCCTGTATTTCCTCTACAGAGGCTTCGCGGTTGTAGCCAACCGGTGCCTGATAGAACCAGACATAGCCATTGGCATCAGCCGGGATGACGGAAATGTCATCATATCCCGAAAAAGCATAGTCTTTCTGGAAGAATCTTTCTACAGTGTTGTTTCTGAATACGAATAAGCTCATTCTATGATATTTGCTGGGGCCTCTACTAGTTCAATTAACCCCACGTTCTTATTAAACAGGAAGCACACACGGCTGCCGCAGAATGCAACGGCTTCAGCCGGTTTGCTTACCATAATGTATTTCTGTTTTCTTAGTTCTGCACAAGCGTCTTCCAACTTTTCCACCACATAGCAGCAATGGTAAGGCGAGACGCCAACTTTTTCCAGTGTTCTGTTCACTGGTGATTTCTCATCTACTGGCGCAAGCAATTCTACCATTGGCATCCCCTCTTTGGTGAGCCAGCAGATGTTTACGTTCTGAATGGGGTCAAAGATTGATTCAGAACGATGGTAACCACCTTGTTCATAAATAGAGGCGGTTGCATCCAAATCTTTGACGGCAACGCCTATGTGGTGAAACTTAAAGGAATTAAGCATGATTACATAAATACCTTAGCTGGGTTACCCAGATAAATCTTACCTTCTTTGGCCGTGCGGGAAAGAACAGAACCGGGAGAGAGAACCACTTCGTTTTCTACTTTCTTATACTGTAGCACCGTTGACTTGACACCAAACAGATTCGCATCCCCAATAACAACGCCACCAGATATATTGGTTGTTGGCATAACCACATTATAGCTACCCATAATACTATCATGCCCTATTTGAGTGTACACGTTCAGCATATTAAAATCACCCATCTCAACATTGCAACTGATTAGAGAATTCGGGAATATAACATTCCCCTTACCCATAAGCACCGAACTCTCATCCAACATAACAACGTTGGGAGCAATAATATTTGGGAAATCAATATTGGGATTGTTAATCTTTCCCACAACAGCTCTTAAAACTTTGGGAGTGCCAAGTGCCATAACAACTGACAATGGGGTATTCCATTCATTAAGCCGTTCAACACCTCCCAGACAAACTCCATATTGAGTTTCTTCACCAACTTCTTTCCCATCATCAAAGTAACCAATCAGGTTCCATGTCGGTTTCTTCTGATTGATGCTTTTAATCATACAGGCCAATTCTCTACCAAAACCGCCTGCTCCAAATATTGCTAAATCTTTCATCTCTTATTAATTATGTCCATTGAATTTTGGCATTGTTGTCGTTTCACTACTGTTGATTCCTTCTCTCTTAAGTACTGTCTTTATCGTAATAAGAATCACTTTGATGTCTGTAATCAACGAGCAATGATCCACGTACCACACGTCATGCTTAAACTTCTCTGCCCAACTGATTGAGTTTCGACCATGACACTGAGCCCAACCAGTAATACCTGGTCTCACTTCATGTCTTCTGGCTTGTTCTGGAGAATACAAAGGCAGGTACTCGATCAATAAGGGACGTGGCCCAATTAGAGCCATATCACCTTTAAGAACGTTTATCAGCTGAGGTAGTTCGTCGATAGAAGTACTACGTACGAACTTCCCAACTTTCGTCAAACGTTGTTCATCTGGCAATAAGTTGCCTTCAGAATCCCGCTCATCGGTCATTGTTTTGAACTTAATAACCTTGAATATCTTCGCATCCCGGCCCGGTCTCTCTTGGAAAAAGAAAGCTCCCGCTCCTTTGTTGGCAAAGTGGAGCCAGATAGTTACAATCAGTAGAATCGGACTGATAACGATTAACGCAATCAGCGAGATCCAGAAATCAAAGAAGCGCTTAAAGAAATGTTTATACATTATTTTCTGGTAATATTAAAACCTATTCAACTGTGTTTGGTCCTTTCTTATAGACATATACATAAACAGAGTCTTCACCAGCATTTCCCAGTTGCTTACCCGTACAAAAGCCTTCTTGATACATTAAAGCCTCTAATTCCAATGCACCTTTTACAGTTTTGGCTGTCACACATCCGAGAAACTTTGCCTTGTGTTCCCCTTCTCTCCTTGATATATCGTTTGTAACGCCACAATAGAAACTTCCGAACGTGGTTGGAATAAAACCTTTACTATCTTTGCAGCAACTCTTCAAAAAGTTTACCGCATCAAAAATTGTCATTAGAAATTGTTCCATTGTTTTCTTGTTTTATTTACCTCTTAATGTCATAGAGTTCACCTCTTCCTTCATCTCATCAATCACTTTCAAAAGGTACTGACCATACTGGTTCTTCAACATGGGTTTCGCCAACTCGCGCATCTTTTCTTCAGAAATCCAACCGTTGCGATAAGCAATACCTTCCAAACAGGCTACTTTGAGTCCTTGGCGCTTTTCAATCACCTCAACAAATGTTGATGCCTCTGCTAGTGAGTCATGGGTTCCGGTATCTAACCATGCGAAGCCACGGCCAAAAACCTGTACCTTCAGTTCTCCATCTTTAAGGAATTCCTGATTCACTGTGGTAATTTCCAATTCGCCACGTACAGAGGGTTTGATATGCTTTGCCACATCTACAACCTTATTGGGATAGAAATAGAGTCCTACAACGGCATAATTGCTCTTAGGCTCCTTGGGTTTTTCCTCAATGCTTAAGCAATTACCCTGCTTGTCAAACTCAGCTACGCCATAACGCTCAGGATCTGATACCCAATAACCAAATACAGTTGCTTTTTTGTTTTCTTCAGCGTCATTAACGGCAGCTCGGAGTAATCCCGTGAAGCCCGAGCCATAGAATATGTTGTCGCCCAAAACAAGGCAAGCAGAATCATTACCAATGAATTTCTCACCTATGATAAAAGCCTGTGCAAGGCCATCAGGTGAAGGCTGTTCTGCATACTCGAAGTGCACACCATAATCCAATCCATCGCCTAAGAGCCGCTTGAAACCAGGCAAGTCGTAAGGTGTCGAAATAATCAAAATATCTCTAATACCAGCTAGCATTAAAGCACTGATGGGATAATAAACCATAGGTTTATCATAGATTGGGAGCAATTGCTTACTAACTCCCTTTGTAATCGGATAAAGGCGGGTTCCGGAGCCTCCGGCTAATACAATTCCTTTCATTTTTTTCTACTGTCTTTATACCATTTTTGAGTTTTATATATTCCTTCTTCTATTCTCGTATATTTAAATTCTCCGATAAATTTACTTAGTCTGGACAGATTCAGTCGGAAATCTTGCACATCAAGAGAGTTTGCTTTCATATATGTTCCTACAAAACTATCATTTACCTTTTCTTTAATAACACCTACAATATCGTTAACAGATAGTAACTGTCCACTACCAACATTAACGACTGTATATTGTTCCTCCCAATTCTCAATAAGCTTCATTAATATGGCGCAAAAGTCTTCTACATAAATGTAGTCCTTTCTTCCATTACCATCACCCCAAATCTCAAAAGGATTTCCATCTAAGGCTCGTTCCAATGCAATGTTAATAATCCCCTGTTTCTGCGAGTAGTGATAGGGCCCATATGGATTTGAAAGTCTCAAAACCAAAGATTTTACCCCATGTTGTACACCATACAAATAGAGATACTTTTCAATCACTAATTTAGACACGCCATATGCACTCTTGGGGAAAAGGACCTCCTCCTCTGTATGTCCTGTTTTATCCACATAGTGGTCTCCATAAATAGCACCTCCTGATGATATGAAGACAATATCTCTTACCTGATGTTTTACCATCTGGTTTAGTAGTCCTATTGTAGGCAAAACATTATACTTTAGATCAAATTCATTATCCTGTGAGGAAGATGGAACACTTGCACTCAACGAATGTATTACTAAATCAATATTATTCTCTTCAAACACTCTGTCTAACAAGTATTCATCCGAGAAGTCACCTGAGTATACCTTAGAAACACTTTTAAACTTTATGCGATCCAAGTGTTCAGAAAAGCGGTCAAATGCAATTATTTTCACCTCATCGCAGTGATTATCTATATATTTGATAATATTTGTACCAATAAAGCCAAAACTTCCTAATAATAATACATTTTTCATATTTTATGATATTACAGCATTCATGCAATCAATAACCTTTGTAGCAAATACATCAAATTTAAACTTCTGCTGATAATCATTAATCGCTTTTTCGGACTTATCAGCATATTCTTCTGGATGAAGAATCAGATATTTAACCTTTTCAGCAATATCCTCAGGAGACTTAGGTTTCACATAGCATCCATTACTGTTATCCACCATCATAGGAATGTGCCTATAATTTGTCACCAAAGGCACGCAGCCATATGCCATAGCCTCTATAATTGATACAGGCTGTCCTTCATTTATATAATAAGAAGGCAGTAGAAAGACATTTGAATCATAAAAATATCTATCCTTTTCTTTACCATATAGTCCTTGATGGTATTCTATCCTGTCAGCAATATTATTTTCTGCAATATACTTTTCAAAATCTTCTTTGTTTGCAATACCAGGCCTCTCGTCATCATGCGATGCCATAAACTTACCTGCAAACACACATTTCACATCCAAATGTTCTCGATTAACTAGAATATCCACGGCTTGGAGCACGTCAAAATAACCTTTAGACCATATTAAGTTACTCAAATAAAACATTACAAACGGGCGAGTTCCATCATACGTCTTCGGAATCTGTGCGTGTGAACCTTCTATCGGTAGTCCATTCGGGATTGCTTTAACCTTTATTTTATAGTCTTTCATGAAAGAATATTGTTCTTTCATATAATCACCTTCTACAATGACAATGCTTACATAGTCCAGCATCTTATTCAGGCTGTTTTTCCTTTTTCCATCTAGTGCATTTAAAAGTTGATGATAGTTGGCTCCATACTGGTGAGCGATTACTGGAACATGGAATAATCGACATATAGATATTATAGCATTATCTCGTAAGAAACCATTCTTCGACTGTGCCGTTGTAATATATCCAACGTCATACCGTACAAACAAAAGTTTGAATAATAGCTTTATTAATACAAGTGCATAGTCAGTACTTCTTAGTAAAACATTCTGCACCCTAAATCGAGGAGAAATATCTAAAACTGTTACATCATTCCCTCTTTTTCGCAATCCATCAACTATTCCATCAAACATAACAGACTGTCCGCTAAAAAGTTTTTTTGTTACATTGGATTGTGAACCTATCGTAATAATTTTCATAATAACCACAATAATAATCTTATAGTCTAATATATATAAATCTTTGCAATTATGATTTGTTTGTGATAGTATTTTGGTGGACGTTCTTCTTATATGGAGTACCAGAAATAGAAGTTCGTCCCACAAAATGAGTTAAATACTTAATCAAAAAGAAATAAATATATACATACGGAATCATTGCAAACAGCGACGCAAAATTACCTCTGGGTATCATAAATAGCCCGAATGCCAAAGCACCAGCCATGAACAAATAGAAACTTGCTTTATAAGAACTATTGTCAATATAGGAAATCAGCCTAGCTACCAAATAAGTCAAAATACAATATAGTATTATATTACCCCCCGAGAATAAATATAAGTCTCCATTTGCTGTCCATCCCAATCCCGCGCCATTATAAAATGCAGTAGAATCCAAAGTGTTGCACAAATGCCCTTGAAATGATATTTGTTCAGGTTTTAATGGAACTCCAAAAAAATGTGTGAAAATAAAATTTGACCCCACAAATAGCGTTTGGAAATAAGGGTATATTGGATAATTATCTATCGTTATACTTACAGCAAATATAGGTAACGAACCGCCATTACTCCAGAAGAAATCCTTAACCGCTTCCATTGGAGAAAGACCAATCATTCCATATGACTCTGCTCTAAAACTAATGGAAAACAATATAAGAAGCAATGCCATTCCAATACCACCATAGAGCGATATTTTTTTTATTGAAACTTTTTCAAATCGAGAATAAACCCATAAAATAAATAAAACTAAAGATCCAAATGCGCCACGCGAACCACATATTACAATAATTATGCTCGAAAACAACAAAAGAACCAAATATTTTAATATCGTTTTCTTACTCCCATAAGCAATAGAAGCTGCGGCAAAGACTTGAATTGACATATTTGCAAACTTAGCCAGATATGATATATTATCTTCCGCATTAGCATTCAAGGCAATCGTTTCGTACCCGTGTGATAGAGCGTAGACTAAAGACTCATAAGCATGATATAAGGCAAATACACAGAAAACAGGGAATAATTTACACAATACTGTGTCTATTTTCATTTTTTCATTCTGTTGCAACTTAGGAACAAATTTCAATTTTCTATCCTTACTACTACCTACGCAGAAACCAATTGTTCCAAAAACCAAAAACAAATAAACGTAAGAGAAAACCCTTATTCTTTCATTGCCTATCGCATCATAGTCAGTAAAAAAACCATGCAGAGAAAAAATAGGATCTTCTTGCGAAAACAAATAGACGAAAAAACGGCCACCAATAAACAGCTGATAAGATACCATGAAAAGAAAAAAAAGCGATGGTCGCTTCCCCGAATAATCCCAAATAAGTTTTAAGGAAAACAATGCGGTAATTGCATAAACAACAGACAACAAATAGTCCCCCGCTTCTATTATATAAATAAATAGAAGAGATAATAAAGAAATGATAAAGAAGGGAGCAGTCCTTTTGATTTTAGTGACTGAGGTAGCCATACAAATTCTTGAAAACAAAAACCATCTTAAATGCTATTTGCTCAGGTAATAGTCTATTAAACACATCAAACAGTTTATTCTCCATATTACGAACAGGATAAACACGGTTGGGAACTGGAGAAATATTCTCTTTTATAAACTGATTAATTTCATCCAACTGTTTTTCTGAAAGCCTTTCTGATTCTGCATATTTTTTCCATTTACTACTTACCTCTTTATTAAAGGTATCAGACATTGTATTTGATAATGCATCTTCAGAAAGTCTATATCTTACGAAAGGATACTGTAATACTTTGAGTTTCCCATATTTTATCATTCTATACCAAAGGAACAAGTCTTCGGCCCTCTTAATTGGTGGATACCCTCCACTTTTTTCAAATACATCCTTGCGCATAACAACCCCAGGATGCAGTACCGAAGTTATGTTTTTTTTCAAGTGTGATTGACTAGTATAGGGGAACATATAACCTAGTGTCTCTCCGTTATCATTTATATATTGTGCCGTACAGGTAACAAGGACAGTGTTCACATTCTTCTCTAAATAAGCTACCTCCTTCTCTAATCGCTCTGGTAAGGAAATATCATCTGTATCCATTCTGGCAATATACTTACCTTGTGCTGCCTCACATCCCATATTTAGAGCAGGTCCAATTCCTTTCCCTTCATCGAAAATAAGTTTAATTCGACTGTCTTTGGCCATAAAACTCTGGATAATCTCTATTGTCTTATCCGTTGAATGACCATCAACAATAATAAATTCCCAGTTCGTAAAAGTCTGGTCTATTACACTCTGGATAGATTCAGCGATATGCCTCTCACTATTAAATGAGGGCATAACTACTGACACCAATGGTTTGCTCATAAATCTTAATACTTACACAAAATTTTCATCATACAATGATCCAGTACCATATGCAAATCTTCAGTAATCTGCATGTCATCAATAGGCACATGAACATTGTATTTACTCAACTGTTTAACCTTTCCACCACTATACCCAGTTATACCAACACTTACACCTCCGTTTTCGTTGGCATACTGTATGGCACGTACTACATTCTCAGAGTTGCCGCTTCCGGAAATTCCAATCACGATATCACCAGGCAGCATAAAGTTTTTCAGCGGTCCAACAAACACGTCTGCATAAGACAGGTCATTAGCATATGCCATCATAGTCGGCACATTGTCATTCAAACAGATAAACTTGAACATCTTTTTCTTGCCCAATGAAATGCCTTTGTTGAAATCGCATACGTAATGAGAGGCTGTGGCTGCAGAGCCACCATTACCCATAATAAAAATTGTCTTTCCTTCATCTTTTGCGCCCACAAGAAGGTTCATCAGCGTATTCAAGTCTTCTTTGCTGATAGCATCAAGAGTGGCTTTTTCGCGCTCAAAATAGGCGTTAATCTCTTTTATGTAATTCATTTCTATGTTTTTTATTGGTTAGTCTTCCAAATATTTACCTTTTCACCCACGTAGATAATCTTTGAACCGTAGTTATCAAACTTGAAGTTCAATTCAGTTATAGCCCCCATACGCTCACGGAATTCCGCCTGCTTCTCTTTGGGACAGTAGAAAAGGATAAATCCCGCGCCTCCAGCACCAAGTAGTTTACCACCAAGTGCACCGGCCTCAATTCCCTTATTGTACATTTCATCAACAATGCCAGTACTAATTCCAGATGTTAGGGACTTTTTCAATAGCCAGTTCTCGTGAAGAATTCTGCCAAAATCGTCTAGATTATTATGCTCTAATGATTCTCGGAGATTGTACGCCAACTGCACCATTTGCTTCTGAGCCTCAAATTTCTTCACATCGCTAATGGCAGCAGACTGGCTCTTTAGAATAGTATTTGCTGAGTGTTCGCCACCAACAAAAACCATCATAAGGTTATCTTCCAGCTCCTGTTTCTTATCTGGCTGCATGATAATCTTTTCCACATTCACAGTTTCATCCCCATAGAATGTTATAAAGTTCAAACCACCACACGCTGCTGCATACTGGTCCTGCTTTCCAATGGGAGAACCAACACGATTAATCTCTATATCGCAAGCCAACTCACCCAATTTCTCTCCACTTGAGGCCTTTCCAATATAAGCACGTACAGCATTCAACAAACCCACCGTAAACGAACTGCTTGAGCCTAGGCCGGTACCGGAGGGGATATCAGCAATGGAATTCAAGTCAACACCCGTCAAATCATACATCTTTAGTACTTCACGGAAGATTGGGTGTTGTATTGCTTCGATACTATCCACCTGCTCTGTCTTAGAATATTTGAGTTGGATTTTATCCTTCTCAAAGTATGGGTGTATAGCAATATACATGTATTTATCTATCGAGGTGCTAAGCACAGCTCCTGTTGATCTGCGGTAAAAAGATGGCAAATCAGAGCCACCGCCCGCAAAGGATACCCGGAAGGGTGTTCTTGATATAATCATATGGCTAGTTATTTATTATCTCCTTAATAGCATCAAGTAGTGCATTGGGCTCGTTTGTCTTGATAACAATCGAATCCTTACATCCAGCATTTTGCCCCACTTTCAGATCCCTATCAGAATCACCTATCATATAACTCTTTGACAGGTCAACATTCAAATCCTTGGCAGCTTGCAATAGCATTCCTGGTTTGGGTTTTCTGCATTCACAGTCAATCTTATATTCAGGACGTTCCTCAGGGTAGCCTTTGTCTGGATGATGAGGGCAATAGTAGATGGCATTCACGTATGCGCGTTCCTTACCAAGTAAGGTTTCCAGTGAGGCATGGATGTATTCCAGTTCATCAATCGAACAAAGATTTCGGGCAATCACCGGCTGGTTGGTAACAATGATAGCCAAATAATCACTCTTGTTGATCAGACGGATGGCCTCAGCCGCACCTTCTATCAGTTTTAACTGCTCAGGCTTATTCAGCAGATTAACCTCCTCGTTGATGGTACCGTCTCTGTCCAAAAAGATGGCGGGTCTGGGATTCTTCTTGTTCAGACGTGCCACCTTACCACTTTCAAAGTCATGGCAAACGGCCTCATAGCGGTCGGGAGTACCCATATCCTTGACATACTCAGGGGAAACATAACCATAGAGGTTCATACCCGCTTCCAGACAACGAGGCAGAACATGTTTCTCAATGTGGCTCTTAACACCAACTTCTATTTGAGTCAGAATCTTGGGACTAAAGATAAACAGTGCAGCATTCACGATGTTTTTGCTCACAAAGTCATCGGGATGGGGTTTGTTGTCAAACCTCAACACCTTTCCTTCAGCATCCAACTCAACTATGTCTGAATCATAAGGATGATCATTAGGATGCAAGAATAAGGTGGCATCTGCATTCTTCTCCTGATGATACTTCAACATAGCGGGCATATCAAAGTCCACAATCGTATCACCATAGAACACAAAGAAGTCTTCCGTCAGTTTATCTCTCAGGTATCCCAAAGCGCCTGCTGTACCTAGAGGCTGTGTCTCCTGGTAATACTCAATGTTAACTCCCCATTTACTTCCATCTCCGAAGAAAGAAGAAATCTGGTCGCCCATATATCCTATGATGAACAAGAAGTCTTTAAAGCCATAGCGCTTGCATAGCTCCACTTCATGCTCAATAATAGGCTTTCCGCAAACGGGAATCATTGCTTTGGGTATTTCACTGTTCACGGAGGCAATACGAGTACCTTGACCTCCGGCTATAATGACTACTTTGGATTTCATCCGACCTTTCTCATACTCGGCAGAATGAGTAAACTCACTCTGCTCTCGTTTTACCGAAACGTTCATTTACCAAGAGCTTTTTGGATGGCTAATCTTACAGACTCGTTCGAATTATGAGGTGCAGTCCACCCCAACTTATTAATCTTTGTTAGGTCATAACGGAACTCAGGCACATCACCTACCCAGCCACGGTCACCACCTGTGTAACGGATCTTTGCGTTCAATCCCATTTCCTCAATCACCATCGCGGCAATCTCTTTCACCTTGGTGCGAGAGTCTGAGCCAATCATATACACATTATACTTATCACTAGCATGGTCTATCACATACAGGATAGCCTCAACCAAATCCTTCACGTAAACGTAAGGCTTGCACTGCTCACCATTACCTAACACCTCCAGTTCCTCAGGATTGTTGCGGAGCTTCTTGATAAAATCATAAATCACACCGTGGGTAAAGCGCTCCCCTACCACATTCGGAAAACGAGTAATCCAGGTCTGGATTCCATAAGTAGAACTGAAGGCACTAATGAAAGCCTCGCTGGCCAATTTACCGGCACCATAGTTTGATACGGGTTTCAGCGGTCCGTAATCCTCGTTCAATACATCATACGTCTCTCCGTAAATGGCAGAGGTGGATGCAAAGAAGAACTTCTTAATCTCGAACTCTTTCAGAAGCTGGAGCACATTGAAGGTGGTGTTAAAAGTAAGATTATAATCCACCATCGGGTCTTTACCACCTTTCTGGATATCACTATTGGCCGCAAGATGGTATACCATGTCAAACTTGCCTTCCGTAAAGACTTCGCGCATCTTGGGCATATCCAACAAATCTGCTTCAATGAAGCGGAAGTTGGGATTACCAATCAGGTGCTCAATATTCTCTTTACGACCAAGTACCAGGTTATCTACTATGGTAAGTTGATGCCCCCTGGCAATTAAGGCATCGTCAAGATGGGAGCCAATGAAGCCGGCTCCACCAGTAACTAAAATATTCATAATGTAAACAAAATCATAATTATAAACTTTTTAATAAATGACATTCATCAACATGCCACTGTTAATCTAATCTTTTCAAGACCAAATTTATCCCCCCCATAACACAATTAGATTCGACATCTTTTGTGATTACAGAACCTGCACCAATTATACTATTATCACCTATTCTCACACCTCCAACTATTATAGCCCCTGCACATATCTTGACGTTATTCCCTATAATAGGTTTTGCGCCATCTTTATCAAGTTTGTTGCCAATCGTTACCTGCTGCCATATTGCACAATTTTCTCCTATGGATTCAGCATTAATGATTGTTGAAAAACCATGATATATCATGAAATTTTTCCCTATATTGTTCTTAACCAATATATATAAAGTTGTTTGTCCTTTATATATTCTCTTCATTATTTTGTAATATATGCTATTACATCGGAAATATAGTAGACTCCTGTACTCGGGGAAACGTTCTATTAACCAAAAATATGACAAAAAACCAACATTATGCTCCCACTTTCTTAACCATAATTCAGCTTCTTCTCTCATTTGGCTTGAATTATTAACTTTCATAATGAGAGGAATCATTGGGAGATACTTAATGATGAGTATTAAATAATAAAAACAAATTAATATTTTTCTCATTTGAATTTGACTCTTTTATATTGTTCGATTATGTAATTATCCATTTCTGTGACATACTGTCTACACCTTTCAGATATCTCCTGTGGGTTAATTTCACCCTTTAGGGCTTGGATAAGATAATTAGCATAATTATCGTCTGTATCACCAACAAATACCGGCACAGAACCTTTCTTATATAATCCAGCAACGCTATGAGGGTGAACAACCATTATCTTGCCATACGAGATTGCCTCCAGTGTCTTTATCTTCAATCCGGTGCCTTGATAAACAGGATTAATAGCAATGTTTCCTCGCTTATAAAACTCGCATACGTCGTCAACATATCCAGCCATTTCAATATCTGCATCCTTTATCACATTTCTCAGAGCCTTACAAATACCGCCGCCAATGACTAATTTTGCCTCTGAGATTTCTTTCTTCACCAAAGGCCATACCTTTTCAATGAAATAAGTGATACCATTTAGGTTCAAGTCGCTATTGCCTGAAAAGAAAAGTATATTATTTTTATTTGGACTTAATGTCTCGTGATATTCAAACTGAGTGAATACTGTATATATAGGCTTCTCTGGCAATAAAGTTTTAAAGTATTCAGTTTCGTCTTCCTGAATGGATAGGATTTGATCAGCACGGCTCAAAGCTTCTTTTTCTTGCTGTGCTGATAGAGAGTAATACTCTGCATGTATAGTTTCCCTCTTATCTGTGAACTTATCTATCGTGGATAGTATTTTGTTGGGAATAGAAGTTTTGAGTAATAGGGGTGTCATAAATAGATAATTAACTATGACTGCATCGAACCCATACTTTTTATGTAACTTTTCAACAAAAGAATTTAAACCAAATACTGGGTAATAATAGCCAATAGAATATTTGTTTCCCTTAATTGCATATACTACTTTTCTTTTTATTAGATTAGCTGCTCTCAAGAAAAAAGAGTATCTGTAATGAAAAAAACGACCCTCCCAGAACTGGTTGGCGCGCTCAGATTCTTTCTCCGAAGCAAAGCCCGAATAAAGGAAAAACACTTCGTGACCTATTTCTTTTAAGGTCACACAATAATTATAAATAAACTGCTGTGTTCCTGACAAAAAAGGAGGCACAAGAACATTAGAAACAACTAAAATTTTTGCCATATAGAGTATTTATATGATTATCGTTTAATAATAAAATCTCCTAATAATGGTGAATGATCGGACAAATTTGAATATGGGACAAATATCTTTCTTAGAACAAGACAATCTTTTGAATATAAAATATGATCTAATCTGAATCTCAAACCCATTCCATGGAATGTAGCACCATAACCATTACCTTTTTCCCACCATGCATCCGTCAAGCTCGCCCTCTGCAACCTTCGTATGCAGGAAGAACCACCAATATCATTAAAGTCACCACACAATAAAGATGGATTTTCCTTATCTAATTTGTCTGACATAACCTTGACTTGCACTTCACGAGCCTTATAGGCAAAATCCATCCTATGCAGAACAGATAATAACACATCAATGAAACTCTTTTTCTTTTTTCTACAATTTCTAACAACAACCGAGTAATTATTTGACATTAAATGACAATTGAATAACTGCAACCTATAATTGCCTATACGAATTATCATCTTGCATATAGGAAGAATTTCAATTCCATTATGTTGCTTCTTACAATACAGTCGATTCTGAAATGTCTTGTATTCTGGTGTATTAGTATTCACCATTAACTGTTCGCATGACTCAATGGGAAACTTACTAAAAACAGACTTAAATCTGCTTGTTACATCAACGCCACTTACATACATGTATTCTCGATTTAACTTTTCTTGTATAACAGGATACAATTCTGCATTATACTCTTGCAAAAGTACAATATCTGCTTTCTGTTTCAATATAAATTCAACGAGTTCCTCCGTTGTTCCCTCATTAACAGATAGCTGATGAGCACGATTAATATTATAAGTCAATACCCTGAAGTCATATCGTCCCATCTTCTGTCTAAAACAGTTTAGAGCAAAAGTTTCCGACCACCAATTAAGTATCAAAGCCAGAACCAATACAGCAATCCCTAATAACCAATATTTCAATAGGGACAGTATAACAGCTGCAGCCACTGAAATAACGATTACAATAGGAACAATTAGTATCAGTTTCTTCATCTTTGTTTAATAACAGCTACAATTTTTTTCTTACCGAACCATTCACCAAAGTCACTCATACTCTGTTCTATCGGCATAAAGTATTTATCGGAAATATTTTTGAGCTACATCTTACCACGTCTGATATAAATTTCGATTGCTCCTGGGGGGAAATCCGAGCGAGACTGGCATACCAACACAAGATAGCCTCCACCTCCAGCACCAGACATTTTCCATGCAAGCACACCTGGAATCTTAGAATAATTGTCAATATACTCTTGCACTCCTGCCTGAATCATACCGGGGAACAAGGCTATCTGCGCCTCAAATGAGGCTAGAAAGGAAGAGGCAAAGCCATTCAAGTCGCGATCCAAGATGTATTTCCAACAATTATCTGCTGCCCTCGCAAGAGACTCAACACCCTTTTTATTAATATTCTTCCCAGCCATCAAGTCACAGTTAGGGCGGCGTGGAAACATCGGTACTAAACAGAGATGGTCTTCCAGCCATGTCAGGATGCCCTCATCGTCATTCGACTCAATCCGCTCCGGCCAGAAACGCTGGTTATAGTAATGGCGGACTAAGCCTGGGGTGCAAATACCAATGGCATCTTGGGCGCCAGACAGCATCCCATCACTCTTCTCTGGGTTATTCTCGAAACAGAATACCAACCGTGCGAGCATCTCCGGATCCATATCTGGCACCTGTATAGGCCAGATTTTTTTAATGGCATTACGAATACTCGTACCTAAACCATAACGTGGTTTTATATCGAATGTCGGTTCCAGCGAGATTGTGATTACCCAACCTGATGCATATTTACTAACGAAGGGCTGATCTATCCACGCTCCCGCCAAGTCAAGACGGGCTGGAAGTTCTTCGGAAAGTCTCATGGTTGCAGCAATCTGTTTGCGAACCGTCTTCATATGCTGCCTTACCATAGCCTGTACTAGTTGTTCAAAGGTGGTCTTTCTGGGATTCCAGCCTAGATTAATCTTTGCTTTTGATGGATCTCCATACATCTGATTAGCCTCGGTAGGACGGAAGAATTTGGGGTCTACCTCTACAACAGTATTACCCGTTTTCTTATCAATCCCTTTTTCGCTCATGCCTTCTCCCTGCCATTCTAATTCCATCCCGACCTCCTTAAAGGCTAGTGTACAGAACTCCCGTACAGAATGTTGCTCGCCTGTTGCTATTACATAGTCATCCGCTTCTTCTTGTTGGAGCATCAACCACATACACTCAACATAGTCCTTTGCATATCCCCAGTCTCTTAGGGCATTGAGGTTGCCAAGAGAGAGCTTGTCCTGAAGTCCTTGAGCAATACGTGCAGCTGCCGATGCAATTTTACAAGTGACAAATATCTCAGGCCTACGCTCACTCTCATGATTAAATAGAATGCCATTGCATACAAACATATTATACGCCTTACGGTACATTTGCGTCATCCAATACCCATACACTTTAGAGATGGCGTATGGATCGTTAGGGTGAAGTGGAGTGTTCTCATTCTCTGGCACCTCTGTCGCATTGCCAAACATGGCCGATGTAGATGCCTGAAAGAAGCGGCAAGTATCCGTAAGACCAGCCTGACGGATTGCTTCTAGGATACGTAATACCCCTAACGCATCAATGTTGGAGGTCAACTCCGGCTTATCGAAACTGACTTTGACATTGCTTTGTGCTGCAAAGTTATAAATCTCATCGGGTCGCACCTCCGTCACAAGATTGAGCACACTCTGAGTGTCCGTCAGGTCTACTGTCTGAGTATGAAAGTTAGGATTGGCAAAGAGTTTTACGAAGTAGTCTGGCGGATTATCCATAATCCGTACATCTGCTCCATACACTTCATAGCCTTTCTCTAAAAGAAATTCAGAGAGAAAGCTACCATCCTGACCGAACACGCCAGTTATTAAAGCTTTCTTCATGGACCTTCTATTCCTTAGAAACTTTCACCATATCGCTCTCTACCATTATGCGCACCAAATCCTCAAAGCTGGTTTGTTTTGCAGGATCCCAGCCTAATTGCTTTTTAGCTTTGGTAGCATCACCCCACAGATTCACAACATCGGTTGGGCGATAGAACTTTTCGCTAACAGCAACCACTGTCTTCCCTATCAAATTCTCAGGGCCGCTAACCACGATACCCTTTTCGTTCATTCCTTCACCCTCAAATTTAAGTTCAATACCAGCATACTTGAACGCCATCTGTGTGAACTCACGAACTGAGTGCTGAACACCCGTGGCAATCACAAAGTCATCCGGTTGATCCTGTTGAAGTATCAACCACATACACTTCACATAGTCTTTGGCATACCCCCAATCACGCAGCGAAGACAGATTTCCTAAATACAGACAATCCTGCTTGCCCTGTGCAATACGAGCTGCTGCAAGCGTTATCTTGCGAGTCACAAAAGTCTCACCTCTTCGCTCACTCTCGTGATTAAACAATATACCATTACAGCAGAACATGTTATATGCCTCTCTATACTCCTTCGTAATCCAGAAGCCATATTGTTTTGCTACAGCGTATGGACTGAAGGGATGAAAGTGAGTGTTTTCATTCTGAGGAACTTCTTCCACTTTTCCATATAATTCCGATGTGGATGCCTGGTAGAAATGACATTTTTCAGCCAACCCGCACTGGCGGATAGCCTCCAGCACACGGAGCACGCCAGTTGCATCAATATCTGCTGTATATTCTGCAGAAGCAAAAGAAACTCCCACATGGCTCTGAGCCGCAAGATTATAAACCTCATCAGGCTGCACTTGTCGAATAATCTGAACAACAGAAAGTGAATCGCCCAAATGACCATAGTGTAGGTGGAAATTCGGATTGTTCTCAATATGGTTGATTCTTTCGCGATACTCTGTCGAAGAGCGACGTATCATGCCATGAACTTCATAGCCTTTCTCTAACAAGAACTCTGCCAAAAATGAGCCATCCTGTCCTGTGACTCCAGTAATTAATGCTTTTTTCATAATTCTTTAACCTCAATTATTATTTTAGATTTGATTGACTTAACGGCAATCTACATAAAGATTTCATTTCATCTGTCACTTCAAAAACAGGATGAATGGCTAACCAGTTGCGGAAAGACCATGTGTAATTATAGTTTCTTGTAGTTTAATAAATGCTTGATATTCTGTAGTTCAAAACTCAACCATTGTTTTATCTTATATATATATGTTGCATAAGGTGACTTGCCTATTAAAGTAAAGTAGCCATCAATCCAATGGATTGTTTGGGGTATGTTTCGTGACATTACATAGTCAAACTTAAAAGGTTCATTAGATTCAACAAGTTTCCCATCGCCTTGCTCATCATCATTATAAAGTCCACCTATCAACTGTGCATCTTCTACTTTCGGATAGCTAAGCATATGCCACATTAGTTTAGTTGCATAGTCATGGATTGACAATTTAATATTATTCTTATAATTATGAACAAAGTTTATTGCATTTACCTGAATCTCATCTAATACGACTTTGTTATTCTGTTCATTTCTTTGCCTGTCGCAAACTGGTTTCACTATACCACCGCTTTTTTCCAAATGTAGTGTTGTACCTACATTCTCAAACATCAAATGCTCAAGAACATAACACCATAATTGAAAGTCATGGTTATACATTTTGAATGGGTGTTTGTCTGTCAAATAAGAGCAGAACCTTCTACCCAACCTCGCTTTGCATTTATTGGTGCAAACAAATTGTAAACCTATTATTTCAGTGCCGGTGCCTTCTAATATTTCTTCAAGGAGCATCTGCCCGGTTCCATTTAAGCTATTATTAACAAGACCTATTTTTCTTCCAATGGCTCCGATTTGATGTAGATATTCTCTAAAAATACCATCTTGTTCTTCAATATATTCCTTTTTTTCTTTTATTGTTGAATCTATCACATCGTCATATTTCCCATTCAATATCTCTTCATTGCGTACTAAATTGTCAGCATCAGTCGTATCACATTTACTTAAAAATGATAATACATATCCAAGCGGTTTCTCCTTCAGTTCTGGTATTGTTTTTAAATAAGCTCTAACTTTATCTTCACATCTATTAATGTATGAAAAACGCATTACATTTTTGTTCAAGCTTGCATAAGAAATCATTCCACTCTCTTCCGGATACAACTCTCTATAGCACTTTTCTATAAGATAACCCTCTCTCGCCACAAAAACCAATTTTTCAAGATGGTGTTCTTCTTTTTGTTGATGAAGCCACTCACAAAAGTCATACATAAACGGTCCCAAGACATTGTACCCAATTCTAACTGCAGGTGTGACAGATTCGCAAATAGTTTGCCTTATAAATTCATTAAAATGGATAGTCTCAATAGAAGTCCCCTTCGCCTTATATAGTCTATTGACCTCTGCTTTATCGATACTTAATGTGGGAAACGCTTTGATTCCTTTACTTTCTGGTATTCTGATATCACTCTTTGGATTATCCCCTACATGGGCAATTTCTTTTGCAGTGATTCCTAAATCATCCAGAACATAATCAAAAAGTGTCCCCAACTCCTTCGTTTTCTTAACCTCGCCTGATATATAAAGTTTATAATATTTTACGCCAATTTTCTGAAGTATACATTCTATTGTATTTCTCTTCAGATACATATCTGAGGTAACTATTACTTTAACACCAATATCATAGAGTTCTTGAGCAATCGGTACTATTATTTTATTAGGTATACAATTTTCAATCTCTATCTCGCTTTCGCATTGTTTCAATTCCTCCTTATATTTATTAGAGAAATCAATGTAGCTGTAAATCTCATCAATATTAACTTCGCTCCCTCTGGCCAAAGACCTTGCCTCTTGTTCTGCCTTTATCCTTTTCTTTCGAAATGACTGGATGCCTTGTATATGAGACATCTTTATAGGAACAAGATCAAAGATATCCTCAGGGCTGGGAACAGTCCTAAAAATTAATGTGTCAAAAATATCGAATGAAACTACCTTATAACAAGATAATGATTCTATATAATCACCAATAACAACCATTTTCTATCAATTTAGAATTATTTGGAATTGCAATAGTTTTTATGTTTTTCGTTTTTGAGCATCTTCTTATATAAACTTATCTGAATTTATTTTTAATTTTTTCTTTAACTATCATAGATATCCATTGTCTTTCGCTTTTTATTAATCCAAGCATCCAGGAAGAAGATAGAGTAAGAGTAACCATCAAACATAGCACTACCAAATTTATTATTAGGCAATATTCTTGATGCATAAAATATAGAGCTGCAGATAGAGGTATAATTAGGCTTAACATTTCTTTCAGCGTTACTTTTATCAAGTACATTTTGGGGGAGAAAGATGGAATTTGTTTGTGAACTATCCTTAAAGCTATTATTAGACAAATTATTGCCACTGCCATAAGAGCCCATAAATAGACTTCAACTGCACAATTGTTTTTATATAATACATAAACTACCGGTAAAACTAGTATCTTTATTACTCCTGTTAACACCCAATAATCCCGCACTTCTCCTGTCGCTTGTATCACATTCATCAGTGTTCCATTCATTGAATTTATTTGAATATATATTAATGACAAAACGCATAACGTAGCAGACAACTGTGGTGGGTTAATTAGCCAAAGATTTAATAATGGATTTATAATACTAATTAGCGGAATGGAGAGACACATAAAAAGTAGAAATCCCAATTTTGAACTCTTATAACAAAGATTTTTCATGTATTCAACATCACCTATAGCATAACTCTTAATAATGGCTGGTACTGATGCTGTCGTAAAATTATAAAGGAAGGATGAAACCGCCGACTCTACCGCAACAGCAATTCCTCTCGCAGCATTTACTGCTGGCCCAAAGAAAATATTTATTAAAATGTTTACACCCTGATTATTCAATGTATATGCAAAATTTCCAAGAAGGCTCCAGCCAGTATAACTGAATAGCTTTTGGAATAGTCTTTTTGACCAATGTAAAATATAATGGCAGTTCTGAAATGAATGAATACAATAACTTCTATATGTTAAAGCAATAATTACAACGACTAATAATTGAAGAGCACCATAAGCAATGAGTTTATCTGTAAAAAAATATTTTAGTACTATAACCGTTGCCAATTTAAATAATGCTTCAACAATGCTTATATATGCATAAGCACTCATTTTTTCATGACCAAAAATGGAAGCATTATAAGGAACTTGTAATACTGTTACGGCAATAGAAGCAATCGAGCACTGCATAACCCAGAATGCGCTTGTCATTCTATCTTCTGGGATAACCAACTTTTCATAAAAAAACCACAAGCCAATCGTTTCACATAGAATAATAATAAGAAGAGCTAAGAGAGCATGTATATTTACTAACATGGAAAATGTTTTCCTTTGTTCTTCAATAGTATCTCTCTCTATTCCGTATGCTATATATCGCTGTGTGGCTTGAGCCAAAGCTGAATTCAGAAAGCCAAACAAAGCAATTAGACCTCCAACAACGTTATAGACTCCATAATCAACAACGCCCAAGGCATTCAGAACTATTCTCGAAGAATAGATGCTGACTGCCATGATGATTATTTGACGGAAATATAATGATAGCGTGTTCTTGGCTATTCGTTTATTATTTTCAGTTGACGAAATCATTTAGAGAACATTGATTAAACAAAGTTGTATACTTACTCTAATATTTTCACCCATTTCTTAGCTATTTCTTTCACATAGTATTGTTGCCCGTTTTTTATTGCATTATCTCTAAAAGATTTATATTCCAAATCATTCATTTGAACGCATTTCTCTATTCCTTTAGTTATTTCTCCTTCTTTACAGATAAAGCCATTTACACCATCATTTATTATCTCACAAGGACCACTATGGTTAGTCGCTACAGGTATAACTCCACATGCAGATGCTTCTAGAAGAACCATACCGAACAGTTCTTCCCACGTTTCTGTCTTATGAGAATTGAGGATAAAGAAATTCGCTTCTTGATAGACACAAAATAACTTTTCCTGATCAGAAATATAACCCCTGTATTCTATGTTAAAGTACTTTTCCGTATAGGTATTTACCAATGAGACTAATGGTCCTTTTCCCACAAGAATCAAACGCAATTCTGGATGTTCTGCAAAATATACGAGTAATTCTTCTATGCCCTTATGTTGTGCCATTTGTGATGCTGAGATAAACACATTTCCCTTTTTTCTATCAAGTTCGGGGCTTATCGGTGTCGTATATGAATGATTGACTACAGAAATCTTATTTTCCTTGGCAAATCCGTTTTTCAACATCTCCACCTTTGCTTTTTCTGAGACGACAAAGGTATGCTTGATATCTTCCATGAGGAACTTATGCCATACAGGCAATACATTGGGATTATTATCAAAGCCATATACATACATAGACTGATCCCATACCGTATATGAGATAAAAAAATAAGAATCGTGTTTCTTCAGTAATTTTCTTATCCACAACAACTTGTTATTATAGGGCGCTATAGAAAGAATTACCTTCGTTTTCTTACGTAAAGGGAAAGTGAGGAAAAACAAAAAATTTCTAACAGCTCTATATAAATAGTTAAATGACAATAACCTTATAGCAAGTTTTAATTGTTTAATAAATTCAACTTCATAATAACTATACTTGTATCCCTTCTCTCTCAAAAGATAAGTCAATCCATGAAAGTGTTGGGGTGATCCATATTCGTGCAAGATTATTACATTCTTCATAAATAACTAACATTATTTTATTATATACAAATCAGAGATAGATTCATTCTGTAGTGCCCTTCTAATTGCTTCTGCAAAAATTGAGGCAACTGATAGTTGCTTGAGTTTAGGACAATTTTTAGTAAAAGGAATACTATCTGTAAACACTATTTCTTCAAGAGCCGAATCCATTACCTTTTGCGCAGCAGTTCCTGACATCACGCAATGAGAGGCTACAGCTCTAACAGACGAAGCACCAGACTCCTTAATCAAATTGGCAGCCTTTACAATAGTTCCAGCAGTATCTACCATATCATCAATCAGTACTACATCCTTTTCAACACAATCTCCTATAATCTGCATTGAAGCAACTTCATTTGGTTTGTCCCTGTGTTTATTACAAAGAATCAATGGAACATTCAAGGCTTTTGCATAGCCACTTGCTCTTTTTGAACCACCAACATCAGCAGATGAAATGACAAGATTTGGAAGCTCTAATGATTTAATATATGGCAAGATAACTGATGATGCATAAAGATGATCAACCGGTATATCCAAAAAACCTTGTTCCTGATCAGCATGAAGATCCATTGTCATCAACCTATCTATTCCTGCTACAGTAAGCATATCGACCACTAACTTTGCCCCTATTGAAACACGAGGTTTATCTTTCTTGTCCTGCCTAGCCCAGCCAAAATATGGTAATACTGCCACAATACTCTTGGCTGATGCTCTCTTAGCAGCATCAACCATCAATAACAGTTCCATCAAATTATCTGCATTCGGGAAAGTACTTTGAATTAAGAAAACATCCTTTCCACGAATGCTCTCCTCATAGCTCACACAAAACTCACCATCAGAAAAGTGAGTAATGTTGATTCTTCCAAGATTGCAACCTAGATGACAACATATTTTCTGCGCTAGATCTACGCTCGCCTCACCAGCAAAAACTTTAAAATCATTCATGATAAACTACTGCTCATTGGCTCAATCTAAAATTACTAATTCCTCTGATTATAAAATTGGGTCATTGCATTTCTTTAACTTTTTTTGCTGGACTGCCATAATACATACTATTAGGTTCGCAATCTTTTACGACCAACGAGCCACTACCGACGACACAACCATCTCCTGTAAGCGTCCAAAAGTGTACGAAACCCTTTAAGAACGGGCATTACTTTACCTCCCTTCGGGAACAGTGACCGTTGGTTCCGAGAAGCCCGCCATTTATGGATTTCACTAAGATTTAACTTATTTTATTATGCGCATGGAGCGAATGCCAGCTTGATAAGGTTCTTGGACG
>ODAI011855291.1_pt1 | contig 29693 bp, 26 predicted proteins | sample 1539321 | NCBI WGS metagenome assembly ODAI01 (sample SAMN02144231, study PRJEB22623) | gut metagenome | biome: sheep rumen | host: Ovis aries | place: New Zealand
ATAACGTACATCAAGAACACATCGACCTCATCGTCTTCCACAATGATACAGTCAACCACTAAGAAGTGCACACTTGCTTTTCCAGCGAAGATACGCAGCGAACCGAAGAGTTCCGCAGTGCTGCTCGGGAGGCTTACTCCCGGAACCGCAGTAGATGTTGTGATTGACAGCGACACGAAGGACAGCAAGTCCGGACTGACATATGTTCGGCTTGACGGAGAAAAGGAGCGGTGGATTGTTAAATCCTCGATAAAATGAAAAGGGCAGGGGAGGACCCTGCCTTTTTTGTTTTATTTATCAATGTTTTGGGCTATTTTTCGTGGCAAATTTCGTGGCAAGTAGTTGCGCTTTTTTCTACAAAATCAATTATTTTTGTATAAAAATATTGTATTATATACAATTCGTATAACTTAAGAAATCCGCATAACCAAGCGATTTAGCTTAATTATACGGATTTCTTAACTATGATTCTTGGCGCAGAAAGAGGGATTTGAACCCTCGCGCCGGTTTCCCGACCTACTCCCTTAGCAGGGGAGCCCCTTCACCACTTGGGTATTTCTGCAAGTGCCGATGTTAAAATATGAAAATAAATTGGCGGAGCGGGTGGGATTCGAACCCACGGTCCCTTGCGGGATCACCGGTTTTCAAGACCGGCTCCATAAACCACTCGGACACCACTCCAAAGCTTATTTATCGAGCCATGACTCGATTGCTTATCTATTTTAACACATTTTAGCAAATAAGTCAAGACCTTTTTTGAAAAATAAAAATATTTTTTCATAAAGATCTGTTTTATAGGCAATACCTCATAAAATGTGTTGTTCTGTTTGTGGGATATTGCCCAAAAATAATCAGAAATTCAGGATCTCCTTAAAGCAGATCTCAGGGCGGTGTTCATCAAAATTCCATGTGTGGAAAGAATCTCCGCAGCAGAAGTCCCAGTCCTTGCATTCCATGCATTTTCCGCATTTTCTGAATAATGGGTCACGATACTGTGTGAACTTGCTGTCCCATATCTCCTTGAATGTATTTTTTCTGATATTGCCCTGTATCAATTCAGGTCTTCGCTCAATATCAAGACAGGCGGCAATATCACCGTTTGCCATTATGCTTGCTGTATAGATACCTGCATTGCAGATAAAATACCAGTCTCTTGTCTCAGTCTCAAGATCAGTGCCGAGAAAATGGCTGCAACCGTAAGAAAGCGGGTATCCGTTGTCACGCTTTGTTTTAATGAAAGAGAAAAGGTATCTGTAATCATCTGGTGTGAGGAGCAGTTCGGGGTATTGTTTTGCACGTCCGATCGGTTCGAGATTTATAACACGCCATGAATCTATATCTACCTTGTCAAAGATATCGAAAAGCCTGTCAAGTTCAGCAATGCTCTCATGTGTAACGACAGTAGTTATCTGAATATGCTGGAATCCGCCCTCATCTATAAGGTTCTGTATTCCTGCCATTGCACGTTTATAGCCGCCCGGAGAACGTCTGAAGTCATCATGCGTTTCTTCAAGACCATCTATGCTTATGGAGACAGTTTTCATTCCTGCTTCACGGAGTTTGTGTGCAGCTTCTTTTGTTATGAGTGTACCGTTGGTGGTCATTCCCCATGAAAAACCGAGCTTGTTTGCGTAGCCCATTATCTCGAAGAAATCTTTCCTGAGAAGCGGCTCTCCGCCTGTTATGCAGAGCATAAAGCCTTTGGTGCCGAAATCACGCCTGATCTGGTCAAGGATATCAAAATACTCTCTTGTGGAAAGCAGGTCCGGAAGAAATTCATCGCCGCAGGAGCTTCCGCAGTGCTTGCAATGCTCGTTGCAGTTCATAGTCAGTTCAAAGAAAAGATGACGCAGTACCGGCTTTTTAAGGAGCTTTTTTCTGTACTCTGAAAGCTCGGTCATGTGCTGTATCTTTAAGCTTGTTTTATCCATAAACTATCAGTAATCCTCAACATCTTCATCGGGTTCAGTCACTTCATCATCAAACCATTCAGGCGGACCGTAAACGTCTTCACCTACATTATCTTCCGGGTCAAATTCTGACTCTTCATCTGTTGGTTCATCGGGTTCTCCGCCGAACCATTCGGGCGGACCGTAAACATCTTCACCTACATTGTCTTCAGCGTCGAAAGTCGTGGTGATCTCTTTTTTTTCGGTCTTCTGTGTATCTTTTGTTTTTTCAGTCATTACGGTTGTGGTTGAAGTTTCTGTTGTTACGACTGCGGAAGTCTCCGTTGTTACGACAGCGGAAGTTTCCGTTGTCTTTTCGGCAGTTTTGACAGAAGAAACGGCTGTTTCTGTCGTGGTAGCAGCAGCAGTCACAGCCGATGTATCAGATGACGATACAGAAGGTGCTGTTGTAGTTGCAGATGCAGATGATATTGCGGTATCGGTTGCTTCAGTTGAGAGGGTAACGCTCTCGTCATTGGGCGGACCATATACAGTAGGCGGTATGCTGTAAATTGACTGTGAAGAGATCTCGTCAGGCGATGAAACGATCTCTGTATCAGATGTCATACTTCTTTCGGGACCATATACACCGCAGGAACCTATTGACAGCGCAGTGGCAAGTGCGGCAGCAGCGCCTGTAATTACTCTCTTTTTCATTTTCTCTCCTCATTTTCCTGTGAGTTGATGTTTTCATTATCCTGTTCATCGGCAGGGGAGGGAGGATCGTCCGGCATTTCTATTCGCCCTGTCCTGTTATAGTGTTCGAGCATTTCAGGCGGACCGTAGATGCACCTTGCGTTGTTCAGTGTCGCATCGAATTTTTTCTTTTTGGATTTTCCGAACAATTTCATTGTCTCAACTCCTTATTATAAAGGGTACCTCTAAAAACTGCTTTGAAATGGGTTTTTAGAGGTTCCATAAAGAGAAACGGCGGTTATGAGCCGCCGTTATGTCTTCCCGTTCAGCTTATTTCTTTGCCTGTGGCATCTTTGCCGTCAAAGCCAAGCATAAACATTCTGTGGAAATCTCTCATGTCAGCACGGGTCACGGTCCGCGTTAGTCCGCCCGAAACGTAGATACGTCCGCACTCATTGCAGGTATTGGTCTTTATCTGAACAGTCTGTGAAACTATCTGTTTACCTTCCTGTCTTGCTTTTATACCTTCTCTGCGGACATGTTCAAGTTCATGACTTCTCACCCTGCTTCTTGCAGCGGCGGGTGACATAGTCGTAGGGCTCTGGAACGAGACCATAGAATCGTCCGAGTCGTCCTGATACCGTCTTTTACGGCAGGTCTCACACTCACAATCCGGAGGATCCTTTGCGAAGCCGTCTTTTTTTGTACCAAAAAGACCCTTATCTTCTTCGTCTTCTTTTTCCTTGTCGTGAACGTCTTTATCGAGAAATGTTCCTTCGGTTTTATCGGTTTTATCAGATTTATCCGTTTTGTCGGTCTCTTTTTCCGAAAGACCGAGTTTTTCGGCTTTTTCTTCCTTTTCCTTTTTGGATCTCTCCAATGAACCGATCGGCAATTGCTCTTCCTTGAGTGTTCCGTCAAGATCATAACGGCTTTCATTTTTATCAATGGTCTGTTCTTCCTTGAGACCGAGTTTTTGTGCATTCTTTGACATACCGAGATATGAATTTGCGGTATTCCTGTACATCGAAATACCATTACTGATACGTAAGCTGTCCAGTTTCATTCATATCACCCCTTTTTGATGGGCAAAATGGGCTGTGGGCTTTTCGGCAGCCTCCGAGCCTGCCATTGTCCTTCTTTCTTCTGCTTTCATGATTTTCACGGGGCAGAACAGATATATGAGTATCCGTTTTTGTCCTGTTAACGATCTTTCCGGCATAGGAGATCCGGACTCCGGCAGGTGGTCAGATGTTGCCTTTCCAAAAACACAAATCACGGCTATTAATTGATAATAACCTACAATAAATATAGCATATTTTCACATTTTTTTCAAGTCTTTTGGCAAAACTTCGACATTTTGAATAAAACGTCAAATGCTTTTTAGGCTGTTTTAACAACAGCATACTCGAATATAATGGAAAATATGCTATGGAACCTTTAAAAACTCATTTGAGATAAAAAGAGCGTTTATGCTCGTTTTTCAGCGGTAACAAATATAAGATCGTCGCTGTTCTCGTTTCTTATGAAATCAATGAATTCATTTTTGGGTATGGGGCGGGAATAGAAAAATCCCTGTATATACTCACAGTTCAGCATTGTGAATCTGTCAACCAGATCTTGTGTCTCAACACCTTCTACTACGATCTCCATTCCCATTGATTTTAGCATCTTCACAGTATTCTGGAGAACTATCAGAAGTCTCGGATTGTTATGAAAATTTGTGAATGTCTTGTCGAGTTTTACGATCTTAAGGGGAAGAGAAGCCATTCGCTGCATATTTGAATAACCTGTACCGAAATCGTCCAGTGAGAAGGTCAGACCGGCGTTCAGCAATGCAGTAATGTTCTCTGCTATGATGCTCTGAGTCTGTGTATCGGCGGACTCTGTTATTTCAAGATTTATCTGATCCGGACTTACTCCGTATTTTTTCATTATTCTAAGCAGATCTCCAGCAAGTCCTCCCTGCATACACTGTACAACCGACAGGTTCACTTCAATGTAATCGAGTCCAAGGTCTTTGAAATCATCACTTGCAATAAATTTGCATACCTCTTCAAATACGAACATTCCGAGCTTCAGGATAGCTCCTGTTTTTTCGGTGACGGGTATGAAAAGTTCCGGGGAGATAAAACCATATTTATCGTTGTACAGTCTTATAAGTGCCTCAGCAGAGCGGAATTTTCCTTCCTCGACTGAGTATATAGGCTGATAATATACCTCGAATTTTTTGTTTATTATTGCGTCATTTATGATCTTGTCAAGATTTGAGATCAGATCGTATTTCTTCTTATCGAGCAGATCGGAGGCATACAGTACCTTTCCGGTAAACCTGAACTTTGTTGACAGTTCTTTTCCGAACTCAATTATCGTGTTGAAATCTCCCATATCTTCCGGACAGTTTGCTATACAGACATACGGAACAAGATTTACTTCCATGCCATTTATCGGAAGCTTCGGTTTAAGTGCAGCATTCACTGCCTCGGCAGTATATTCAGTCTTGCTGTGGTTTGAGCGGTCTATAACTATACAGAACCTTCCCTTGTCAAGATAGTATATGTCGGCACTGTTCTTTGTCTGTTTGCAGATTGCTTTTATCCGGTCTGAGACTCCTCTGAGCATTGCGTTTGCCGCATCATAGCTGAGTATTTCCTGGATAGACAGATAATTCGCTATATTTATCATGATTATGTCGATCGGCTTAATATTCGAGAAATTACGCTTCATATCCATAGCGTAAGCGTTAAATTTATAGATACCGGTATTGTAGTCGATAAGTGCTTCCGGACGCTGTATGAACAGTGCTATGAACAGCTGTCCGAGAGCAAGCGCGAACATCTCGATACGCAGATCGCGTCTTATTAACTGAACCACGATAGCGGCAAAGAGCATAGGAACTGTCATTATCATAGCGACAAGCTTTGTCTTTGAGAAAAGATGCCTGTACACGAGCAGATATATCACACTCAACAGACATATCACAGCTGCGATAATGTAAAGTATGCTCATGAACCACCCGCGGTGATAATAACCGTCTGTTATCGTAAACACCATTCCGGTGAACAGGTTTACTGACATTACGACTGTATAGAATATAGCCGGAATAATCAGAAAATACACTTCTGCTCTGTTCCTGCCGAATTTGTGGAACGTGTCAGTCTGTGAGATCACGTAGTAGAAATAAAGAGGCGCAGTCAGGTTGTGGAAATAAAGATAACCGGTATGGTTTATGACCTGAAATACATGAAGAGCCGGATCGTGTACAGCGTCGGTATAGATCGCAAGAATATCGAAGAAACATGAGAAGATGCAGGAAGTGATTATAAGAATGAAAGCCTGATTTGTCTTTCCTCTTGTAAGTCCGCGGAAATATGTAGCTATGAACAGTATTGCCAGTAAAATAAAGGCACAGATATCGAAAGTCGAGATCTTTATCATATTTCCGCCCCCTTCTTTTATAGCAGTACATAAAAGCGATAATATAATTCCGATGATATTATACTATATTTTTATACAAAAGTCAATAATATGATGAATGGAATTAAAAAATTTGTTCATTTTCACGAAAATAATTACAAACTTGACAAATCCGTCTCGTCGTTATAAAATTATAGTATATTATACTTTATGTGAGGTAAATGAAATGGAAAATCTGTGTTTTGAGAATCGTGAGCTTTCATGGCTGAGATTTAACGAACGTGTGTTAGAAGAAGCGGAGGACGAGAGATTGCCGCTGTGCGAAAGACTGTCTTTCCTGTCTATATTTCAGAGCAATCTCGATGAATTCTTTATGGTGCGTATCGGAAGTCTGCACGATCAGATGCTTTTAGACAGCGAAAGCCGTGACAACAAGACCAGAATGACGCCCGGTGAACAGATAGACGCTGCGGCCGGGCGCGTGAGAGAACTCAGCAAACGCCGCAGTAAAGCATATCGTGCTCTTATACAGAAGCTTATGGAGCAGGGGATCACTCTTCTCGATTTCTCAGAGGTCGGCGATAAGTCCGAAAAATATCTGCGCTCATTGTTCAAAGAGGATTTCATGCCGCTTTTGTCCGCTTTTGTGGTCGGAAAGAAGCAGTCTTTCCCGTTCTTGCATAATAAGGAGATATATGCGGTCGCATCTCTGTCATCAAAGAGTGCAAAGGGAGAAAAAAGCGAAAAGACAAAAATAGGTATCGTTCCATGCGGAAGCACTGTTTTCCCGAGACTGATACCTGTTCCGGACAGGACCGGCTGCTACATACTTGCGGAGGAGCTCATACTGCATTATCTTCCTCTTGTTTTCAGCGGATATAAAGTAAAGCTTTCAGCCCTTGCGAGAATAACGAGAAACGCCGATATAGACGCTGACAGCATATATGATGAAGATCTCAATTATCGTGAGCACATGGAAGAAGTCGTGAAACTCCGCAAAAAGCTCTGTCCGGTAAGAATTGAGATAAAAGGCGATATAGAGCAGGATATCATAAAGAAGATCTGCGAACAGATAAATCTTGACAGCAGAATGGTATTCATATATGATACTCCGCTTGATGTATCTTTCTTCTCCGGTATCTGTGATGATCTGCGCAGTCGTTCTGAACTGTTCTATGCTCCGCGGCGTCCGCAGAAAAGTCCGGATTTTGATGAGAGCCGTTCTATACTTGACCAGATAGAAGAAGGCGACAAGATGCTCCATTATCCTTACCAGAATATACGTCCGTTTCTGATGATGCTGAGTGAGGCTGCGAATGATCCGAGTGTCATAAGCATAAAAATGACGCTTTACAGGCTCGCAAGCGACAGTAAGGTAGTAGAAAGCCTTGCCGAAGCTGCCGAAAACGGAAAACAGGTCGATGTACTTGTTGAACTTAAAGCGCGTTTTGATGAAGAGAACAACATCGAGTGGAGCAGACGCCTCGAACAGGCAGGCTGTCATGTTATATACGGGCTTGACGGTCTGAAAGTACACAGTAAGCTGTGCCTTATACTGCGCCGCAAAAATGATGAAATAAAATACATTACTCAGGTCGGCACCGGAAATTACAACGAAAAGACAAGCAGATTCTATACCGACCTGTCTGTAATGACCGCAGACCCGGATATCGGACATGAAGCATCTGCAATATTCCAGGCGCTCACCCTTGGTGAGACGGTGGATCACGTGCAGAAGATGCTTGTTGCGCCGCACTGCTTACAGAATAAACTTATAGATCTGATAGACCGTGAGATATCTAAACAGAATAACGGACAGAACGGGCATATCAGACTGAAACTCAACAGCCTTACCGACAAGGACCTTATGCTGAAGCTTATAGAAGCAAGCCGTGCAGGAGTAAAGATCGAAATGGTCGTAAGAGGTATATGCTGTCTGCGCGCCGGGGTAGAAGGATTCACCGACAATGTCAGTGTGATAAGTATTGTCGGAAGGTATCTTGAACATTCACGCATTTATATTTTCGGCGACGGAGATGAAGCCGACTATTATATTTCAAGTGCCGACTGGATGACAAGAAATACGCTGCGCCGTGTCGAGGTAGCGCTTCCGGTATATGCCGAACCTCTTAAAAAGAGACTTGAATATATCTTCTCGCTCTTGCAGTCTGACAATGTTCAGGCAAGAGATATGCAGCCCGACGGAAATTATGTACGCAGATATCCGAAAAATGAAAAGGCGCTTTCCTGCCAGGATCTTCTGTATGATGAAGCTTATCGTCTGGCATCTGAAATAAACTGACGTATATGAAAAGACTTGTTATCGGAATGACCGCGCACGTCGATTCGGGAAAGACTACTCTTGCAGAAGCTCTGCTATATACGAGCGGAAATATCAGAAAAGCTGGCCGTGTCGATCACGGTGACGCTTTTCTTGATACATACGCCGTTGAGAAAGCCCGCGGTATCACGGTGTTTTCAAAACAGGCGGTCATGGATCTTGAAGACGCAAGGATAACACTGCTCGACACGCCGGGACACGTTGATTTCTCTGCTGAAACGGAGAGAACATTTTCCGTGCTTGATGCCGCCATTCTTGTTATCAGCGGTACCGACGGGGTACAGAGCCATACGAAGACGATCTGGGAATTGCTGAAAAAATATCGTGTGCCTGTTCTCGTTTTTGTGAACAAGACTGATATCTCGCATTATCCGAAAGAACAGCTCATGAAAGATCTGAATGATTCTTTGAGTGGTTCGATAGTGGATTTTTCAGATGATAATTCAGAGATGTGTGATATGTCTGCTTTATGTTCTGAGCCTCTGATGGAGGAATATCTGAAAACCGGCGGCATTTCTGATGCATCAATTGCCGGAGCTGTGATGAGCAGAGAGATATTCCCGTGTCTTTTCGGTTCGGCACTGAAAATGCAGGGAATCGATAAACTGATAGATGCACTGGTGCGGTTTACGGAAGAACCGAAACGTTCTGAATATTTCGGCGCGAGAGTGTATAAGATATCGAACGAGGACGGTACCCGTCTCGTGAATATGAAGATCACCGGCGGTAGCCTCAAAGTGAAATCGGTGATAAACTGCGGACACGATGAAGTGCCTGAAAAGGCGGATCGGCTACGTGTTTACTCCGGAAAGAGATTCACCGCCGCGGAAGAAGTATTTGCAGGGGAATTATGTGCGGTTGAGGGACTGCCTTCCGCTTATGCGGGCGAAGGGCTGGGTTCAGAAAAAGATACCGAAAAGCCTTTTCTCGAACCTGTTCTGTCGTATCGTGTTATCTGCCCCTTGAATGCAGATGCCTATACTGTGTTTTCCAGGATAAAATCACTTGCGGAAGAAGACCCGATGCTCCGCATTATGTGGAACGACAGGCTTAAAGAAATACGCATAAGTCTTATGGGAGAGATCCAGCTTGAGATACTTAGAACTCTGATCTCCGAGCGTTTCGGACTTGATGTATCGTTTGATGAGGGCAGTATTGCATACAAAGAGACTATTGAAAACAAGACCGAAGGTGTCGGTCATTATGAGCCGCTGAGGCATTATGCTGAGGTGCATCTGATACTTGAACCGTTGCCGCAGGGGAGCGGACTCGTATTTGAAAGCGATGTTCCGGAAGACAGGCTTGCAGTTAACTGGCAGAGACTTATACTGACGCATCTTGCGGAGAAGGGGCACTGCGGAGTTCTTACCGGTTCTCCGATAACAGATATGAAGATAACCGTTGCAGCCGGAAAAGCTCATCTGAAACACACCGAAGGAGGTGATTTCAGGCAGGCTACATATCGGGCGGTCAGAAACGGGCTGATGCGTGCAAAGAGCATTCTTCTTGAACCGTACTACGATTTCAGGATAGAAATTCCCGATGAATGTGTGGGGAGGGCAATGAGCGATCTTCAGAGAATGGGGGCTGAGTTCTCTCAGCCCGAAAGAGCTTCTGGCAGCGAACCGGTGTCGGTGATATGCGGAAATGCTCCTATTGCAAAAATGAGAGGATACCGGACTGATATAGCCGGTTATACAAAAGGCCGCGGACAGCTCTCGTTTTCGTTCAGAGGATACTTCCCGTGCAAAGAAGCTGAGCAGGTCATTGCATCATCGGGTTATGATCCCGAAACAGACATTGATAACAGCGCAGACAGTGTGTTCTGTTCGCACGGAGCCGGATTTGCGGTAAAATGGAACGATGTTGAGAATTATATGCATCTCCCGTCCGTGCTTGCACCCGTAAAAGAAAATGAACCCGATGTGCCTCTGCGTCAGTCTCCGCCTTCAAAGAACTACAGCGACAAGGAGCTTATGGCAATTTTTGAGCGTACCTACGGTAAGATAAACCGCGATCCGCGAAACGCTCTTGTCACCGAGAAGAAAAAGCCTGAGAAAGAATATGTCTATAAGCCTGTCATAAAAGGCGACGAATATCTGCTTGTTGACGGGTACAATATCATCTTTGCCTGGGACGAGCTGAATACTCTTGCAAAAGAAGACCTTGAGCTTGCCCGTCAGACGCTTATAAACGCCATGTGCAATTACAGGGGATTCTCGTCCTGCAACCTGATACTTGTATTCGACGCATACAAAGTTAAAGGCAGCGTCCGTGAGGTAGAGGAGATAAACGGCATTACCGTAATCTATACAAAAGAAGCCGAAACAGCTGATATGTACATAGAAAAGGCAACTCATGAGCTCAGTAAACACCACCGTGTAAGAGTTGCCACCTCCGACCGGCTGGAGCAGATAATCATTCTCGGAAGCGGAGCATACAGAATGTCGGCTTCGGAGTTTCATGATGAGGTGATGCGTACCGAGCGCGAGATAAGGGAGATCATTTTCGGTAATAATTCTTCAAATAAGATGAAATAGAGTGATGGTGGTGAATAATATGAAAATATGCGGTATAATCGCAGAATACAATCCGTTCCACAACGGACACAGATATCACATAGAAAAAACGAAAGAGCTTTATGGGGCAACCCATATCGCAGTGGTGATGAGCGGTAATTTCACACAGAGGGGAGATCCTGCGATATTTGACAAGTTCAGCAGAGCTGAGACTGCTCTCAGAAACGGAGCTGATCTTGTTATCGAACTGCCGGTGGCGTATGCACTTGCGAGTGCCGAACAGTTCGCTAACGGTGCCGTAGCTATTCTCAATTCGCTTGGCTGTGTCGATATGATAAGCTTCGGCAGCGAATGCGGCGATGTATCGCTTCTTGAAGAGACAGCCGGTGCGGTACTGTTTGCACAGCAGCATGATGATTTCTTTATGTGTATGAGAAAGGGAGACAGTTATCCGGCAGCGCTGCAGAAAACAATAGAAAAATATTATGAAGAAGATATTATAGATGCCCTTACATCTCCGAACAACACCCTTGCGGTAGAGTATCTCAAAGCCCTGAGCGAATACGGTTCTTCGATAAAGCCGGTAACGATAAAGCGTGTCGGAACACAGCATGACAGCGGCAGGACAAACGGTTACTACGCGTCTGCGTCACATATCCGCAAAGGGATAATCTCAGGTGAGGATATCAGTGCGTTCGTGCCGGAGCTTCCGCAGACAGATCATGCCGATATACGTAACCTTGAGACTGCTATTCTCGCAAAGCTCCGCACAATGTCGCCTGATGAACTTGAAAAAGCGCCGAATGTGCTCACAGGTCTTGAAAACAGGATATACAAGGCGGCACGGGTATCGACGAATCTTGCCGAGCTTTATATGCTGATAAAGACGAAGCGCTACACGATGTCGAGGATACGCAGGATAGTTATGGCAGAATTTCTCGGTATCAGAAAGACCGATCTGCGTTCGTCGCCGCCCTATGTGAGAATACTCGGTATGAACTCAAAGGGCAGGGAGATACTTGCTGCCGCTGACTGCAAGCTTCCGATGGATACCTCGCTGAAGCCGCTTGCAGAAAGCGGTGACAAGGCACGAAGGACTGCTTTTCTTGAAGCATCAGCCGGTGATCTGTATGCACTGGCTTTTGAAAAGAAAAGAGTCTGCGGTCTTGAATATACAACAAAACCGATAATTCTGAACTGAAAGTTCAAGGAGAAGCTTATGAGTATTAAATTTTATGAAGAGAACTATAAGAATTTCGGCAGATGTCTTGTAATGTCAAATGACACTGTCACCGCGAGGGTTACTGTAGATGTCGGTCCCCGTATCATATACTACGCATTGAACGGGTATGAGAATGTTCTGAACGAAGATACTGCGAGAGATACGTACCGCGATTCTGACGAGCTGCACAGTTTTTTTGATACAGATGAAAACTGGTATATTTATGGCGGGCATCGGCTCTGGTCGAGTCCGGAAAGCTTTCCGGAGAGCTATACTCCCGATAATTCCCCAGTCAGATATGAGATAAGCGGAAATAAAGTGACATTCACGCCGGATCCCCGTTCAAAAGTGGGCGAGCAGCATGTTATCAGTGTTGAGATGCAGGAAAGCGGCAGTAAACTGACAGTGATGCACTCGATAGAAAATATTTCCGGTCACAGTATAACTCTTTCTCCGTGGTGCATGACGGTAGGGGAGAAGGGCGGGACTCTGATAATCCCGCAGAGCAGTGAACAGACCGGACTTCTATCAAACCGCCGTCTTGTGATATGGGAATACACAGATATCCGTGATGAGAGATTCTATATGTCCAACAAGTATATTACTCTTCGCCAGACGGACAAGGAGCGGAAATTCAAGATAGGTATGAACAATACGGACGGCTGGTGTGCTTATGCGGCGAAGGGACAGATATTCCGGAAAGGCTTTGATTTTGTGAAAGATGCCGAATACCCCGATCATGGCTGCAATTTTGAAGCATTCACAGATCAGTTCATTGTTGAGATCGAGACACTCGGTGTTCTGAAAGAGCTTGCTCCGAAAGATAAGAATGTATCGTATGAATACTGGAGTCTTGATGAGTGTACAGACACTTTTGATCCGGAAGATGACGACAGCATTGAAAGATTTGTGAAAAAATACGGACTTGATGCATAATACGCACGCTCTTTGTGCGGTATTGCCTAAAAATAAATCAGGAATGTCACGATCGGCATTCCTGATCTTTTGTTTATAAAGCAATGTTACCTGTCTTTCAGATCATTACTGTAAGCCGGACATGAGCGGCGGTAAAGCTCTTTTGCTTCAGCGAGACAAAGGGCATTTGCTCCTCCGGCAAAGCCTACGAACCGTTCCTGCACCTTATCTTTTTCCCAGCCGCAGATACGGCAGATATCATATTCCTCCTCTACGGTGCTGTAACCGCAGCAAGCGCATTTCATCATCATACCTTACCTCCGTTACTGCCTGTTCCAGTAGTTTATACCTGCGGTCGGGATAAAGAATGTTCTTATATAACCGTCTTCTGAAAGCACAAGAAAATGGTTAGTATCCTGATCGAAATACATATAATCCCCGTCTTCGGAATATTTATGCAGAACTCTGTCGGAAGTTGAATTTATCAGGTCGTTTGCAAGCTGTAAGTATTCTTCTTTTGTGATATTCCCGAATTCGGCGCCATGCTTTTCAAAATGCTCATCATAACGTGTCTTGTTTCTGAATGTGTACCATTTTTCGGGCTCTGAGGTCGTTACAGCCGTTTCTTCTGGCTTAACAGTAGTCTCAGAGGCTGTTGTAAGTTCTCCGAGCGCTTCAGAGACTTCTGAGTTTATCTGTTCGGAAACATTTGTTACTTCTCCGAGAGCTTCTGATATCTCGGATCCGATCCCTTCAGAAACTTCGCTGACAGCGCTTGTGATCTCTCCGAGAGCTTCTTTCAGCTCATTTGCACCTTCATCAAGTTCATTCTTTCCTTCGGATATCGCATTGTTGAATTCATCCTTTGCAGACTCTACGATAGAGCCGGCAGCGTTTTTGGCGGCATCTTTCAATGTGTCACAGGAGCACAGGCACATGACCGCTGCAAGAACAACAAGTATTATTTTTACGAATGCCGAACCTTTCATTTTTTTCATATCTTTTCAGATCTCCTTTCAATTACGCAGATCTCAGTCTGTGATTCGGAATGCCTTCGCGCTGTGTGGAGCAAGCTTTACACTTATTTTTTCCGAAACGGGAGCTTTAAGCCCGCTCCATAGCTCTGTGCAGGTGTGGATCCCGTTTATTTCAAGATCCTTCATCTTGATCTCGATCCTGCTTTCGGTATTTCCGACATTGAATATTGCAGCATATAATGTGCCGTCAACGCTGTTTGCTTTCCACAGGATATGCTCTGTGCCGTTTATATCTCTTCTCCATACCTGATGTGAATTACGGGCATTTCTGTGCATTTTCAGGATATTTGAGTTGGTAAGCAGACGCTGTGTGAAAAGATCGCACTTCGTAAGATCGCCGCCGATGAAAAGGGGAGAGCGGAAAATGCACCAGAGAGTCATCATAAGGTTCTGCTCGTCCTCGGTAAATTTCGTATGTCCGTCCGGACCGTAATCCTGCAATATTGCACCTATCGGGAGCATATCAGCGTCCGGCCAGTGACCGGCACCGGTGTGTGTACACCATTTTTCCGTGCGCGAGAACATATCGTACAGCAGTTCCCACTTGTCCCAGAAATCGTCTGTTATTCTCCACATATTCGATATCTGCTTGAAAAGCTCTGCTTTTTCGATCGGAGCCGGTCCCGGCGACAGGCTGAGTACCATATCCCTTCCGCAGCGGTCAAGTGAACTGCTTATCATTTTGAGCTCGTCTTCGGCGTGCGGAAACTCTCTTGCTATATCGTCACACTTTATGAAGTCAACACCCCATTCGGCGTAAAGCCTGAAAATACTGTCGTAATATTCTCTTGCACCTTCTTTTGTCGGGTCAACGCCGTACATATCGGTGTTCCACTGACAGATGCTGTCTGTTTTAGCAATATCCCGTGCGGTCTTATCTGTGCCGGATATCGGGGTATTTCTGTGAACAGCCTGTCTCGGTATTCCTCTCATTATGTGTATTCCGAATTTCAGCCCCAGAGAGTGTATATAATCGGCAAGAGGCGCAAAGCCTTTTCCGTCCGCGGCAGAAGGAAATCTGTTCACAGCAGGGATCAGGCGTGAATATTCATCCATATCAAGTTCTGTGAACGGGCGGTATTCATGGTTCTTTGCACCGGGTTCGCTCCACTGGATATCCACCACAACATATTCCCACCCGTACTGTTTCAGGTTTTCGGCGATGAACTGTGCATTTTTGCGCACGGTATCCTCATTAACTGCCGCACCCCAGCAGTCCCAGCTGTTCCAGCCCATAGGAGCTGTTTTGGTAAAGTTAAGCATATTATCTGTCCCTCCGTCCGAACTATTCGTTCTTATAGTTTATTTCAAAGTCGGTAAATTTAGCTGTATTGTCTCCTACCGCATAAAGACCGATCACCGTTCCGGTAAATCCTCCGCATACTTCAGAAGACAGATACTTTGAAGCTCCGCTTCCGATCATTATACCGTTTGCCATGAACATATAGCCGTAATTGTCTGCTGTTATCGAAATGTTCACAGTCCCTTCTTTTAAGAACGCTGTAGTCTGTTCATGTTTTATTCCGCCTATGTTTATTCTCAGAACGGCTTCAAATCCCTGTCCGGCTTTTCTGACCGCAATATCATAATGTTCTGTCTCGTCGTGATAGAGCGTAACTCCTGCTTCTCCGCCGTCAGCGCTTACCGTTACTTTAAGATCAAAGTTGAAGTCATGCTGATGCGTACATATAAAGGTGGGAGAATCGGTATTATCAAGAGTAATATCTGTTCCTTTCAGAGTGATGCTGTCCTTATCAAATATGTAGTTCTCCTGAACTGGCTTGCGCAGATACTGCCAGTCGATATTCCACATCATATTCTCAAACGTCCAGTATCTTCTGTCCTCCTGAATGAAATCGCCGTTTATTTCGTAGTATTCATCACAGGTGCCGTCAGCTCCGGCTCTGAACCAGCCGTCTTCATCGAACTTCACCGGTATCATGAATACCTCGCGCCCGAGGTGGTGGTATGTCATCCACAGGTGCATCTGTCTGAATCCGAGACAGATTATATGCCATTCACCGGTGATATCCTGCACAAGATCTCCGTGCCCGATACCCTGAATTATGTACGGAGCCTTGTTGCGGTTTGTAAGAACAGGGTTTCCGGGATAGCTCTCGAAAGGTCCCCAAGGGCTGTCGGAACGTGCATAAGTCACCATGTGACCGTATTCGGTACCGCCCTCGGCTGTCATAAGATAATATCTCCCGTTTATCTTATACATGTGGGGACTTTCAAGAAAGCGTCCGCCGGAACCTTTCCAGATACATCTGCTCTGTGAAAGTTTTCTGCCTGTTGCTATATCTATCTCGCACTGCACGACACCGCTCTCGCCGCGGTAATCGTCACCGTTGCTAAGAAAAAATACTCTGCCGTCATCAAACAGAAGGGAAGGATCGATACCGCTCTGATCCACATAGACCGGATCAGACCATTCGCCGTATATGTCATCTGTCCATACATAGAAGTTCTGATGTGTGGTATCGTTTGTTGTTACCATATAGAACCGACCGTTGTTATATCTCAGTGTCGGTGCGAACACACCTCCAGAACTGTTCACCTTATCGAGCATGACCTGATCCGGTCTTGTAAGCGCGTATCCGATAGGCGTCCAGTTTACAAGATCGTAGCTCTCAAACAGCGGAACTCCCGGAAAATACTGAAAAGAGCTTGCTGCAAGATAATATTTCCCGTTTGCTCTGCACACCGACGGGTCCGGGTAGAATCCTTTGATTATAGGGTTCTGGTATCTCATTGGACTTGTCCTCCTATGACAAATATCATAAAATATTATAATATCATTTATTGAAATTGTCAATTGCTTTTCTGCATAATAAAGTATATAATATATATGTATAATAACGATATTATACATATAATTCCGTATATGTATTTTTACGGATCGTTAATTTATTCTGGAGGAACAAATATGAAGAGATCGACCAAATTAATAGCAGCTGCTCTGTCTCTTGCTGCAATCGTTTCCGCGGCTTCATGTAACAGCGGATCCGGTAACAGTACAAGTGACGGTAACAGCTCAGGCGGAGAAAGAGTCAAGTCAGAAACAACAACTACGGCTGCGCCTGTAGAGACTTATGAGCGCAATGAGGGCGTACAGGAAGCTGTAAAGGACGCTGCCGGTGATATTGTTGACACCACCCTGAAGCCGAAAAAACTTGTTTTTATGGGAAACTGGACAATTGACAACACGCTCCCTGCTGTTGAGATGCTCAGACAAGTTTATAATGAACCGGATTTTGAAGTAGAATCCATAGTTGTTGACTGGGCGAGCAGATTCCAGAGACTCGGTCAGGCTATAGCTTCCGGAGATCCGCCTGATATATTCCCGTTTGAAAATGAATATTTCCCGTTCTCCGTTTACAATAACTATTTCCAGTCTATAGATGGTGTTATTGATATGAGCGGACCCGAGTGGGACGGCTGGAGAGAACTTTCCGATAACTTCGTATGGGCAGGAAAGCACTATGTTGCGCCTATAGAGAGTTACCCCGCACAGGTCCTCTTCTACAGAAGAAGCGTTATTGCGGAAGCTGGACTTGAAGACCCGTATGAGCTCTTCCTTGAAGGAAAGTGGGACTGGGACGCATTCCTCGATATGGCTGACAAGTTCCAGATGACCGGAACCAACAAATACATCTGTGACGGCTGGTATCTGCCCTCTATGATATTCTCAACGACCGGTGTTCCGTGTATCGGTGTAAAAGACGGAAAGGTCGTAAATAACTATTTCGATGCAAATGTCGAAAGAGCAGCAAATGTAGTTGCTAAGATCTTTGAGCAGGGTTATTACCATGAAGGTATAGTTGACGGTTCTATATCCGAAGACGACTGGTGCAACGGTAACACATTGTTCTGGGGCGACGGTACATGGTTCTATCAGGGCAATGGTCATAAGTATTGTGAAAAGTACCGCTGGACATGGGACGAACCTGATTTCGAGATCGAAGTCAACAAGAAGGACGAAAACGGCAAGACTGTTAAGGACGCAGACGGAAACACTGTAAAAGAGAAGGTCTGGGTAGATTATGATGACGTATTCTTCGTACCCACTCCTAAGGATCCGAACGCTGATAAGTATTATCATGATTATAAGGTATTCGGCTATGCTTTCTGCTCAAGCTCAACAAACACTGACGGCTTCAAGGCATGGACACAGTGCAATATAGCCTGCCTGTATGACGAAGCTGTTCAGGCAGCTGCAAAGGCTCAGCTCATGGAGAATGAGAAGTGGACTGATAAGCAGGTTGAATTCAGAATGCAGCTGTATTCTGTAAAGGATACTCCTCTTACACCGAGCTTTGACTTCAGAAAGGGCATCGGCGGAGACAGTGCAAACAATGACGGTACATCTCCTACAGACTGGATCGTATTCGCTCCTACAAGATCAGAATCCAATACATTCACTGTTGCTCGTGCTGAGTATAACGGCGCTATCAACAAGTACATCGAAGAGATCAACGCATCTGTTTCATAATCTCACATAGTTAATAATATCTCCCGCAGTATCTGTCAGGTATTGCGGGAGATTATTTATGAGTGAAAATAAAATAAAACGGCTGAACAATATTTGCTCAGCCGTCAGTCTGCCAAAAATATATTAGTGAACTGTGAAGTGACTATTCAAGTTCCGTTTTAACGGGATTTGCTTTTGCTACTTTTCACATTGAAAAGTAGCGGGGACGGGGGCGGAGCCCCAGCGGGTGCAGGGCAGAACCCTGCCGGGGACGGGGGCGGAGCCCCAGCGGGTGCAGGGCAGAGTCCTGCCGGGGACGGGGGCGGAGCCCCAGCGCTGCCCGCGTAGGGCAAAATCTCAAGCGTAAGCGACTTCTCTTTGTTCAGCCGTTTGATGTTATTCGTTTGTTTCAGCTGTGGGGAGCTGTATAAAAACTTTTCCTGTGATACGCTTCTTCATATTTCTGATATCATATCTTTCTGGGATATAATCTTTGTCAGGAACAATGATATTTGTCGCATAAAGCATCAGTATGCTCAGCAGATTTCTGAATTTTTTTATTGAATCCAATTATATCACCATTCCTTTCATAATCAGTATAATTTAGAAAAGTGAAAATTATGTGACAGTAAACAAATCAGAAAATGAAAACACCTTATTTTTTGTCTGTTATTACAACTTCTGTGCTGTCGGGTTCTTTTATATTGTATTTCCTTTTTACTTTTTGCCTGTTAACTGAGATCAGAGCAATTGCAATACCGTCAATAATCGCTATAAGAATCATTGATATCCCCATTATTATAGAAACGGCAGAGCTGAACAGGTCTGGATAGATGCAGATAAATGCTCCGAGGATCAACAAAACAACAGATCCGATAAACAGAGCACTCCATTTATCATATTCAAAATGCTTTATCATCAGGGCGCGCCTCATGTTTACAACACTTTCAAGCACTACTAAAGCACCTATTATGATCGCAAGGATATCTTTCAGCTGTTCAGCCTGCACTATAAAAGAAACACCGAGTATCGTTATCAGCACACCTGAAGTCAGTCCGCGTCTGAATGAGTACGGACGGTTGTTTGTGGCAAATGCGATAAGTTCAAATACTCCGTATCCGACCATAAGTGAGCCTATTATTATCATTATTACTTTTGCTGTATTATCGTGATATACAAGCATCAGGATTCCGAGTGCAAGTTCGGCAAAGACCTGAAATATCATGGGTACCTTTGTCTCATTTACCGATTCTTCAACTACAGCTGACAGGTTCTTTTCTTCTCTCATCTTCATGCTGCACCATGAGGTGCTCCTCCTTTACCTGTTTTTTATCTTGATTACAACAAGTACGATCGCAATTATCAGAACTACAGCACCCGGGATCACTATGTACAGAATATTGAATGAGCTGCCTGAAATATTATCAGCAGTCACGGAAATGGTCGTCTCAGCGGCTGTACCGTCCGGATTCCTGTTTTGAACAGGCTTTGTGAATTCTGCCGTTTCTTCGTCCTCCCCGCTGCGGTTTACTGTAGATGTGTCTGCTTCATCAGGTATTGCTTCCATATCGCTCATTTCTTCCATAGTGTAAACATCGGTAAGAAATGAATAATCATACTCATCTTCGCCTGTTTTGGTGAATGTAACTGTAGTAAGAGAAAGCTCGCCGTATCTCACGTTCATTTCTGTGAATCCTTTTGAGCCGCGCTCCTCTTCCGGTATTTCGATGATCTTTTCAAATCTGTCTTTTATCGTATCGAACCGATATACCGCGAAGTTTGTATTTACGTACAGTTCATTTCCGTAGCCGAATGAATATTTCAGATACTCGTTTTCCTCAGTGAATTTTATATATTCCGGTTCTCCGTCGATGGTCGTCATTATTACCGAAGAACTTTTGAGATCCGGTATATACCAGTTTCCGTTTACCCGACAGAGAGGGGAGAAGGTCATGATATCACTGTTCTTGTCACTGAAGAACATATCGTCGAATTTTCCTGAGCTTCCGGAAACAGGTGCTTCGGTAAGATAGTCAGGATTGACAGTGTTAGAAATATACCAGTCGGTATGCTCAAGCTCTTTTATCTCCTCATCACTTTTCAGAAAGTAATCGTGAGAAACAGCTCCGATGTCCCAGTTATCGTCATTAGGGTCAAGATATACTGTATATCCGTGAATAAGTTTCGGATCGTCCCATGTAGGGTCGGCGTGATACCATTCACCGTCTATTTTCAGCATTACCCACTCATGATTCATCACATCGCTTGCAACAGTGACAGCCGGAACTCCCGAATCATTAAGCAGCAGTGCATATAGTTTAGCATAAGCGCTGCATACGCCCTGCTCGTCACGAAGAATACCGGTCACCTGATACATAGATTCCGGATAGGTTTCCTCGCCTGATGAGTCAGTACCGGTCGGCTCGGGATACTCACAGATCGTTATGACGTAATCGTAAAGCGCAAGAGCTTTTTCAAGGTCGGTCATGTCTCTTTTGACTATCGACTGAGCTTCTCTGTATCTTTTTGATACAAGCTTTCTGTCCTCGTCGAGCTTTTTTACATCGCACTTTCCGTCTCCCGTCATGTAGATATCCGGGTATTTTATGGTAATACCTGTCAACAGCCTTGTCGAGCTGTTCATATTTACATCTATGCCGGTCACAAGTTCAGTGTATTTTCCGAATGAAAAGCCCTGCACATCTAATGCCAGCATTGTGAGAACGTTAAGCAGCGAATAATATTCTGTATTGTCTCCGCTGTCATATACTCCATATTGTGATATCTGAACGCTTGTCTCGCCGTTTTTCAGAGCTTTTCTGAAATCATCGGTTATATTGTTGAGCGTTTTTGTGGGAATTGTTGTATAATCACTGACAGCAAAAGAATTTACACAGATCAGCGAGAAAATCATAAATGACAGTAATAGTGACAGTATTTTTTTCATCGGCATCTCCCAGCATCATCGTTTATGACTGTTCTTTATCACCCATAACAAGCACCATCACAGCTTTCTGTGCATGGAGCCTGTTTTCCGCTTCTTCAAATATCTCATCAGCGTGAGCTTCAAATATCTTTTCTGTTATCTCTTCTCCTTTGTGAGCAGGCAGACAGTGCAGCACGATCGCATCGGGTTTAGCGACAGCCATTACTTCGTCGTTTACCTGATAACCCCTGAATGCGATCCTTCTCGCTTCAACTTCATCTTCCATACCCATTGATGCCCATACATCGGTATATACAACGTCTGCGTCCTTTGCGGCAGTGACCGGATCGTTCACGATCCTGAACTTATCCCCGTATGCTTTTGCGAAGTCGAGGATAATATCGGGCGGATAATAACCGGTGGGGCAGGCGAGAGTAACGTTCATTCCCATTTTAAGACAACCGACGGTAAGCGAGTTTGCCATATTGTTTCCGTCGCCGATGAAGCAGAAATTCAGCCCGTCTATCTTATTTTTGTATTCTCTTATGGTCATAAGGTCTGCAAGCACCTGGCATGGGTGTGAAAAATCCGTAAGTCCGTTTATGACAGGAACAGAACCGTATTTTGCAAGTTCTTCAACTTCATTCTGCTCGAAAGTCCTTATCATTATGCCGTTAACATATCTTGAAAGCACTCTTGCGGTATCCTGAACAGGTTCACCTCTGCCGATCTGCAAATCATTTGAAGAAAGAAACAGCGGCTGACCTCCGAGCTGGTATATTCCTGTCTCAAAAGAAACTCTTGTTCTTGTGGAGCATTTCTGGAATATCATTCCGAGGGTCTTTCCTTCAAGATGTTTATGCGGGATACCATTTTTCAGTTCATACTTGAGCTGATCCGCAAGATTTAATATTTCTGTGATCTCTTCTGTGCTGAGATCAAGCATTTTCAGTAATTGCTTCATTGTTTTATTCCTTTCAATTATATTTTGTCAAGTATATCTGTAAGTATTTTCATACCTTCATCTATCTCTTTATATGTTATTGTAAGCGGAGGAAGGAGTCTTACTTTATCTTTTGCTGTAAGTACAAGCAGTCCGTTATCGAGTGCTGCTTTTGCTACATCTCCGGCTTTCTTTGTTTTAAGTGAAATACCGATCATCAGACCTATTCCGCTGACTCCGCTGACCTCTTTTATTTCGAGAATTTTTTTTCTGAAATATTCACCCTTTTTGGAAACTTCCGCAAGAAACTCCGGATCTGCGGCTTTTTCGATCACCTTCAGTCCGCCTGCGCAGCAAACGGGATTACCGCCGAATGTCGAACCGTGTGTTCCCGTTGTCAGGACCCCTGCACATTTAGCGCCGGCGAGGCAGGCACCCATAGGAAGTCCGCCTGCTATGCCTTTTGCGAGCGTGACGATATCCGGCTTATGTCCGAAATGATCGCCGGCGAGGAACTTTCCTGTTCTACCGACACCTGTCTGAACTTCGTCTGCAATAGTGAGAACGTCCTTCTTTGCGGTAAGCTCATATATCGCATCAACAAATGTCTGATCGAGCGCGTTTACTCCGCCTTCGCCCTGTATATGCTCAAACATTACCGCACACACGGTATCATCGAGCTTTGCTTTAAGATCGTCTATATCATTTGTCTTTACATATATGAATCCTTCTGTGAAAGGGAAGAAGTAGTTATGAAACACGTCCTGTCCTGTAGCGGAGAGGGTAGTGATAGTTCTTCCGTGGAACGAGTTCACAAGAGTGATGATATTGTGACGTCCTTTTCCGTACTTGTCAAAGCTGTATTTCCGGGCAAGCTTGATAGCACATTCGTTTGCTTCTGCACCTGAGTTTCCGAAAAATACCTTTTCCATTCCGGCAGCTTCAGTAAGCTTTGCTGCAAAATCAGCCTGTACCTTTGTATAGTAATAGTTTGAGGTATGCTGTATTTTCCTGACCTGTTCACAGACTGCGTCAGCCCACTCGGAGTTACAGTAGCCAAGCGAGTTTGTTCCGATACCGCTGCCGAAGTCTATATATTTTTTTCCTGTATCGTCGGAAGCTGTTTCTCCGCTCCCGCTGTCCATAACGAGGGGATACCGTCCGTATGTTCCCATTATATGTTCGTTGAATTTATCTATAGTATTCATAAAAGTCTCCTTATTTTATCATAGTACCTGCACCTTTGTTGGTGAGAAGCTCTATAAGTATCGAATGAGGGATACGTCCGTCTATGATGACAGACTGTTTTACACCTCTTCGGACAGCCTCCACGCAGCAGTCTATTTTCGGTATCATTCCTCCGGAAATGATACCCTGATTTTTGAGGTACGGGACTTCGCTCACTCCTACCTGCGGGATAAGCGTGCTGTCATCATCTTTATCCATCAGTAGTCCGGCGATATCAGTCAGCAGGACAAGTGACTCGGCGTGCATCTCGGCAGCTATTCTTGCGGCTGCCGTATCGGCGTTTATGTTATATACGATACCGTTATTTCCGCTTGCGACCGTTGAAATGACCGGTATATATCCGAGATCGAGGGAATCATGTATGATATTTGCATCTATTTTTGTGATCTCACCGACAAGTCCGAGGTCATTACTGAGCTGCTTTGCTTCGATCATGTGGCAATCAAGTCCGCTCAGACCGATAGCTTTTCCGTTATGATGATAAAGCTTTTCTACAAGATCTTTGTTGAGCTTTCCGCAGAGTACCATCTGCACGATCTCGACAGTTTCTTCATCTGTATATCGCAGTCCGTTAACGAATACGCTTTCCTTGTTGACGCGCTTCAGCATTGAATTAATTTCAGGTCCTCCGCCGTGAACAAGAACTATCTTTATTCCAATAGTGCTGAGAAGAACGATATCCGACATCACCGCGTCCTTCAGCACATCGTTTGTCATAGCGTTTCCGCCGTATTTTATTACAACGACCTTACCGTTGTATTTCTGAATGTAGGGAAGGGCATCTATCAGAATGCCCGCTCTTATCTCGTTATTAACATTTTCCATTTCTTTTGCTCCGTTCTATATTAGTTGATGCTTTCTGCAATTGAAATTTTGCTTACCGGCTCAGCTTCTGTAATCGCCGTTTATCTTTACATAGTCGTAGGTGAGATCACAGCCGTAAGCCATTGCGGCTTCTGTACCCTGATTGAGGTCTATTATTATTGAGATATCCTCTTCTTTAAGTATCTTCTTTGCGGCAGTTTCGTCAAAATCGAGCAGCGAGCCCTGCTTGCATACGTTCAGATATCCGCCCTTTGAAGCGATATCAATATCTATCTTGTTTACATCAAAGTCAGCATTCGCATAGCCGAGTGCGCACATTATACGTCCGCAGTTCGCGTCCTCGCCGAATATAGCAGCTTTGAACAGATTTGACATTATCACAGACTTTGCGGCGATCTTTGCAGTTTCAAAACTGTCTGCGCCCTTGACATTGCATTCGATGAGCTTTGTTGCACCTTCGCCGTCGCGAGCCATCATACGTGCGAGATTGTCCATAACGGCATAAAGCGCACCGTCAAATATTCTGTAATCCTCATTTTCTTCGGTTATCATCGGGTTTTCTGCACAGCCGTTTGCCATGACTACGCACATATCGTTTGTTGACATATCGCCGTCAACGCTTACGCAGTTGAGAGTGGTCTGTACATTTTCGCACAGTGACTTCTTTATGAGTTCGGGAGATATAGCGACATCACTTGTGATGAATGTAAGCGTTGTAGCCATATTCGGGTGTATCATTCCGCTGCCTTTGAGCATTCCGCCGATATGGCAGGTCTTTCCGCCGATCTCAAATTCTACGGCAACCTCTTTCGGAACTGTATCTGTGGTCATTATAGCTTTCACAGCCTCTGAATTACCGGTATATGAAAGTCCCTCAAAAAGCTTCGGGATACCGTTTGCGATAGGTTCTATCGGAAGCACCTGACCGATAACACCGGTAGATGCTATTATCATATCATCTGCGGAGATGCCCATTGCGGCTGCGGCAAGCTCGCCCATTTTTCTCGCTTTCTCGTAACCGTCGGCATTGCAGGTATTTGCGTTAACAGAGTTTACGATGATCCCCTGAGCATATCCGTCTGCAAGATTCTCCTTTGTGACTGTGAGCGGAGCGCCTTTTACCTTGTTTGTGGTATAGACCGCGGCTGCGGCAGCCCTCTTGTCCGAACGTATCATTGCAAGATCGTTCTTTTTCTTTGCAGAGGGAAGAGCATTGTTCGAGACCTGAGAATGCTCCTCAGTATCTGTAAGTGCCTTATGAGCAAGTCCGCAGTGGATACCGTTTGCCTTATATCCGGCAGATGCGCAGACACCGCCGTCTATGAACTTATAGCCTTCAAATTCTACCAATCCGATATTCATAAGAAAATTCTCCTTCTATACGTAAATTGAATGATATGCATTACAGAAGCCCTGTTGTTTCATCAATTCCCATCATGATATTCATGCACTGAACAGCTGCTCCGCTTGCGCCTTTTCCTAAGTTGTCGAGACGAGATACCACAAGCAGTCTCATTTCGTTTCCGCTTACTATTATCTGCATCTGATTTGTGTTTTCAAGCGTATTTGCACCTATATAGCCGTCGGGAAGAACATCTTTTCCGTCCAGCTCAGAAACTTTCACAAAGTTGCAGCCCGCATAGTGCTTTGCGAACATTTCTCTTATATCGGCAGGTGTCACCTGTTTTGAGAGAAGTCTTGCGTGAAGGGGCAGGGAAACGGTCATACCGGCATAATAATCACATACATAAGGATTGAAAGTCGGCTCGTGATCGAGTCCGGAGATCACTCTCATTTCGGGAAGATGCTTGTGCTGCTGTGTAAGTGCGTATTGACGCGGAGTATCAAATTCTTTTGAACGGTTGGGAGATTCATACTGAGCGATACCCCTTTTTCCGGCACCGCTGTAGCCGGAAACCGCGTGAACTGATACGGGATAATCCTTCGGAAGTATGCCGCTCTTTACAAGCGGATATACCATTGAAAGAAAACCGCTCGCGTAGCACCCGGGGACTGCTACACGTTTTGATGTGCGTATCTTCTCTCTGTGTTCGGGGGAGAGCTCCGGGAATCCGTATGCCCATTCAGGATTGATACGATGAGCGGTAGATGCATCTATTATGCGGGTATGATCGTTCTCAACAAGAGAAACTGCTTCTATCGCGGCAGCGTCAGGAAGGCAAAGTATTGTGAAATCCGATGCATTGATAAATTTCCTGCGCTCTTCTGTATCCTTGCGCTTTTCGTCATCGATCTTCAGAAGCTCGATATCTGTTCTGTTTTTTAGGCGCTCAACTATTTTAAGTCCTGTTGTGCCTTCCTGTCCGTCAATGAATACTTTTGTCATTTTGTTTGTCCTTCCTTAATCTCTGTTGTCCAACCTTCATATATCGCATCATTTTTTTCAGATTTGTTTAAACTGTAACGTCCTATAGATATAAGGACAAATGCAGTAGAAACTACTGTAAAAGGATGCGTGAACATCGTTATATATGATTCGAGTGTTCCGAGTGCTACAAGCTCATTTTCACCTTTTAATTGAGCTGTAAGCCATGTATCTGCAATATTGATAAACGGATAAGAAATGCTTACGATACAATATACAACGATCATTACGATACCGACTGTTCTTCGGTCTGAACCTTTATATCTGAACATAATCAAGAAGAATACTGCATACATGACCATAACTGCAATCTGATAGATAGTGGCTAATGGAAAAATAATATCTTTAAGAGAGAGAAGTTCGGTAGGTGCACCCATTAACTCCCAAACGCTTTTTTGTAATAATACGCCGCCCAAATCAATCAACAGTGCAATACCATACAATATAACTCCTACAATCATTGGTATTTTTATATTTCTTGTCATTCTTATATCCTTGATCTCCGTTTTTATAATGCGAAGCATGTCGCTTTTGCTGCTTTTCGCGTCCGAAAAGCAGCGGGGTTTGGGGCAGAGCCACAATCTCAAGCGCAGCGACTTATCACACGATCTGTCAATCCTGTCTGTAGAACAAGCTCATTCCAGAACCGCGTTCCTCGTTAGGTCTGCGGAAAAAGCCGAATTTTTCATAGAACGGCTCTTTGTCCTTTGCTGACAACAAAGAAACCATTGTAGTCTCGCCGGATTCGATGTAGTCGTTATGTACAAAATCTATGAGCTGTGATATCATCTGTTTCCCGATCCCCTGACGCTGATAGTCGGGGTGGACTATCACATCGACCACAAGAAGGTGATATCCGCCGTCGCCAACCGCACGAGCCATGGAAACGAGCTTTCCGTCATCGCGTCCCACGGTTATGAAGCGTGAATTGGGTATGCTGACATCGAACTGACGGCGCGATACTTCATACCAGTTGACAGTGCGGCGAAGCTCATTATATTCTTCAAACGATATTTCTGTTCCGAATGTAATCATAATCTTTCACGCACATATCCGATCTGTGTTTTCACGCTCTGCGGAGCAGGTCCGCCGTATGAAAGCCTGCACTTTACGCAGTGGTCAAGGCTGATCGCCTCATAAACGCCCTCGTCGAAGAGATCGGTCTTTTCTTTGTAACATTCGAGAGGAAGTTCTTCAAGCGTTGTATTCTTAGCAATGCACTCGGCGACAAGTCCGCCCGTTATCTTATATGCATCACGGAAGGGCATACCTTTCTTTACGAGATAATCCGCACAGTCGGTCGCATTAATGAAGCCTCTTGCCGCGGCTTTGCGCATATTTTCCTTGTTTACGGTCATGGTTGAGATCATGGGCGTAAATGTTGAAAGGCAGAGCTTTACGTTGTCAACTGCATCAAATATCGCTTCTTTATCCTCCTGCATATCCTTGTTGTATGCAAGCGGAAGTCCCTTCATCATAGCAAGAAGAGTCATATTGTCGCCGAATACTCTTGCAGCCTTTCCTCTCACAAGTTCAGCAACATCGGGATTCTTTTTCTGCGGCATTATGCTTGAACCGGTAGCAAAGGCATCATCAAGTTCGATGAACTTGAATTCCCAGCTGCACCACATTATTATTTCTTCGGAAAATCTTGACAGATGCATCATGATAGTTGAGATCGTGCTTGCAAGCTCTATGCAGAAATCCCTGTCCGAAACTCCGTCAAGTGAATTTATCATAGGCTCGGAAAATCCGAGAAGCCTTGTGGTCATAAAGCGGTCGATAGGGTAGGTAGTACCTGCAAGGGCACCGCTGCCGAGAGGATTTACGTTCATACGTTTCAGAGTATCGTCAAGTCTTCCGATATCGCGTAGAAGCATCTGTGCATAAGCCATTAAATGATGTCCGAAAGTGATAGGCTGTGCACGCTGCAAATGAGTATATCCGGGCATTATTGTCTCGGAATGCTGTTCGGCAATGTCGCAGAGCGTTGATATCAGCTTTCTGACAAGCTCCTTTATCTCAGCTATCTCTCCGCGGAGATAGAGACGGATATCCACAGCGACCTGATCGTTTCTCGAACGAGAGGTATGAAGTCTTTTGCCGACATCGCCGAGCCGTTTCGTAAGTTCGGCTTCTATGAACATGTGTATATCCTCAGCGTTCATATCAAGCTCAAGTTTTCCGATCTCGATATCTGAAAGAATGGATTCAAGTCCCTTTATGATCGCAGCGCTGTCTTCTTTCGGGATTATCCCGGCTTCACCGAGCATTTCGGCATGAGCGATACTGCCTGCGATATCGTTTCTGTACATTCTGCCGTCGAACGAGATAGATGAGTTGAATGCATTTACGCCGCTGTCGGTTTCCTTTGAGAACCGTCCTGCCCACATTTTGTCCATATTGTGTTGTTCTCCTTTGTCTTTATGTGTGAATAAAATATATCAAAGCCACTGTATAAAGGCTGTTTTATCATGTCTGTTGTAGCCGGCACGTTCATAGAATCTGAGTGTGCTTTCTTCTTTTGAGCCGGTAAGAAGCATCATCTTATAGCAGTTATTGTTTTCTGCGATCTGTCTGGCATAGTCAAGACAAGCCGAAGCATAACCCTTTTTCCGGTATTGTTCATCAGTTACTACATTCTCTACAAATGCATACGGCTGCTGTCCGTGTGTAAGATTCGGGATAATGACGCATACACAGGAAGAGACGATCTTTCCGTCTGTTTCAGCAACAATTATATGATGATCGCTGTCATTCAGTATCCGTTCCCATAATTTCATAACGTGTTCATTTTTCTCCGGGAAAGGATTGTTGTGCAGCTGCTTATACAGGTTCATAAGTCCGTCGAAATC
>ODAI012077848.1_pt1 | contig 29685 bp, 17 predicted proteins | sample 1539321 | NCBI WGS metagenome assembly ODAI01 (sample SAMN02144231, study PRJEB22623) | gut metagenome | biome: sheep rumen | host: Ovis aries | place: New Zealand
GGAAAACTCTTTTTTCTTTTCCCGCAATGCTTGAAGCTCCCGGATCGGATTCTGTAACAGTCTGCCGTCCTTCCCCACAGTAATCTCTCTGGGCAGTGTCAGGCAGTGCTGCCAGCCCATCTGCGCCGTGGGATTGGTATAGGGAATATCCCCGATGCCCATCCAGCCGATCAACAGTCTCCGGCCGTCCGGCGCTTCAAAAGACTGGGGCGCATAGAAATCAAACCCATGATCCCACTCTTCAAATTCTTTGTCATTCACAAAGTAGCCGGAACTGTATACATTCTGATGTGTGTATTCCGTATGCTTCACCCCCTGAGGAGAAATACTCAGGTAATGTCTGCCGTTCAGCCATAACACATCGGGACATTCCCACATATACCCGAAGTCCGGCACACTGACCTCCTGCTCAAACCGCCAGCTGGTAAGATTTTCCGAGGTATAAAACAATACGCAGCCTGTGTCATCCAGTTTTCTGGCGCCCAGCGCCATCTTATAAACACTGCCTTCCTTCCACACCTTGGGATCCCGCACATGGCAGGAACAGTCCGCGGGATAATCGGAATTGCGCAACAACACCTGCTTCGGACTCATATGGTGCCCGTCTTTTGTGGTGACCAGGATCACATTGGCGCCGCGCCCTGCCGTGATATAGTCGTAATCCCCTTTTTCCTTCACGTTGCCTGTGTAGTAGAGATATAAGGTATCTCCTTCCACCAGACCGCAGCCGGAGTACACACCGTTCCTGTCCTCCGGAATGTCCGGATAGAGCACGGTCCCCGTGAACTCCCAGGAAAGCATATCCTTACTCTGCCAGTGCCCCCAGCACTTAGGACCCTTGCCCAGGGCACTCTCCGGCGAGTATTGGAAATATACATGATAATATCCTTTAAAATAGCTTAAACCGTTTGGATCATTCAGCCATCCGCTGCCCGGTTCCAGATGCAGCTTCTGGCGCCAGTCATTTTTCATAGGCCTCATCCCTTTTTCGTCTCGATCAGTTTATCCAAAAACTCTACGGTTCCGTTGGCAGCCTTCTTGACTTCCGCATAATCGTCCGGATTGGTGATGATCACCGGCGTTACCGTCTTAAAGCCCTTGCTTTCGATAAATGCCTTATCGAAGGTGATCAGTGTCTGACCGCGCTTAAACCGCTCGCCGTCCGCAATATGTGCGGTGAAGCCTTCTCCGTTCAATTCCACGGTATTGATGCCAATATGGATCAACAATTCCATGCCGTTGTCCAGCGTCAGTCCGATGGCATGATGCGTATCAAACAGGGTACTCACTTCTCCGTCCGCAGGAGCAACCACTTTTCCCTCCGCAGGATCCACTGCCACGCCCAGTCCTAATACCTCTGCCGCAAATGTCTCATCCGGCACATCTGCCATTGCCACTGCAGTACCCTTTAAAGGTGCATAAACACAATTATCATCAAACGCTCTGTTCAGATCGATCGCTGCTTCCGCAGTTTTTTCTGCAGCCTTTTCCGCTGCGCTATCCACTCCGTTTGATCCATTGTCCGCTGCCGTCTCTTCATCTCTGTAGATCAAATAAGAAATCACAAAAGCCACAACCGTCGCGATCACAAAGGTGAGCAGATAACCCACAAAAGATTCTGTGGTGATCAGGAAACCGAAGATACCGGTCACGCCGTTTGCCGTCGCATATACCTTCATCAGAGAAGCCACCGCAGCACCGCAGGCACCACCGATCATACCTGCTACCAGAGGTTTGCCGTACCGCACATTCACACCGAAGATTGCAGGCTCCGTAATGCCCATGAACGCGGAAAGGGATGCGGGCAATGCCATGGAACGGAGCTTTTTGTTTCTGGTCTTGAATGCCACGGCCAAAGCCGCTGCGCCCTGTGCCACGTTGGCTGCCGTCGCGATCGGCATCCAGGTGTTCATTCCGTTGTCTGCCAACATTGCCAATTCAATCGCATTGTACATATGATGTACACCTGCCACCACGGTAGGCGCATACACACCGCCCATGATAAACGCGCCGATTCCAAAAGGAATTGCGATCAGCGCTTTCGCGCCGCTCAGTACCCAGGTCTCCAGCTGGGAGAATACGGGACCGATGAGTGTCAGAGTAAAGAACCCGGTCACCAGCACCGATACTAACGGTGTCACAAAGAGATCAAAGGTCTCCGGCACCACCTTATGCAATTTCTTTTCTATCATACACATGACAAGCACTGCGATGACCACCGGGATCACGTGCCCCTGATAGCCGGTGTTCTGAATGTTCCAGAGCCCGAACCAGGACCACAGCGTATCCGTTTCTGCGCCGCTGCCTGCCGACCAGGCGTTGACCAGATTGGGATGGATCATGATCATACCGATGACCGCGCCGAGAAAAATATTGCCGCCGAAGATCTTTGCTGCGCTGACCGCGATCAGGATCGGCAGGAATACCAGAGCCGTGTTGGAAAACATATCCAAGAGCCCAAACAGATAAGAATCCGCCATTCCCGGAAACGCCTTAGAAAGGCCTCCCAGCAGACCGTTCAAAAGGCCGGTAGCTACAATGGCCGGAATGATCGGCACAAAGATATCGCCCAATGTCTTGATTGCCCGTTTGTACCAGGGTGCCTGGGCCGCTGCCGCTGCTTTCACATCCTCCTTGGAAGCTGCCTCCACCCCTGCCAAGGCGATGAACTCGTCATACACCTTGTTCACGGTGCCCGTTCCGATAATGATCTGAAGCTGCCCTGCAGCCTCAAACACCCCCTTTACCCCGTCTATCCCTTCCAGCATAGACTTCTTGACCTTGCCGTTGTCCGCGATGACAAGGCGAAGGCGGGTTGCGCAATGTGCCGCACTGGCAAGATTTTCCTTGCCGCCGATTCCTGTCAGAATTTCCGATGCGCATTTTCTGTAATCCATAAGCATTCCCTCCTCGTTTCACGCTTCTTGTTTCACATCAATTGTGGTATCGTTTTCACATCTTGTGTAAATTCTAACACATGCGCATCTGTAAATCTATGGGCTTTAGTACCAATTAAAAATCAGATTTCAGTTGGTTTCACACAGTTTCACATTTTTATTTGTTCCTTTGCGTAGATTCGCGTTCAATAATATCATAGTCCAACTGCAATGCACGCTGGATGGCGTCACCGTTCTGGATAGCCGCCAATACCATATTGGCTGCCTCCGTCCCGGCTGTCTTGTAATGCAGTCTGGCCGTGGTCAACGGTGTGTATAGGATCCTGGCAATTTTGGAATCCCCCACTCCGCAGATCATGATATCCTCCGGAATGCGCAGTCCTTTCTCTCTGCAGCAGAGCATGGCGCCCGCCGCAATATCATCCGTGGCGCAGAACACGGCATCCGGAATCTTTTTCCGGGACAGGATCCTTCTCATACAGTCATAGCCGGAATCCATGTTGAACTGGGACGTTTCCGCAAACTGCGGATCACACTCCAGTCCGAACTCCTGCAATGCCTTGTCGAATCCTTCCCTGCGCGCAGCGCCGGCCGCCCGGTCTTCCATCAGCACACCGATAAATCCGGGGCGTCTCGCACCGTTTTCCAGCATCCGCTTCGTCAGCATATAGGCCGCCTCCCTGTCATTGTGACAGACACAGTTGTACCCTTTCAGGTACTGTCCCACAATGACGACAGGAACACGAACTTTGCTCAACACAGATTTATGCAGATCCGTAAAGACCGTGGCAAGCAAAATGATTCCGTCCACCCTGTTCTGCCGGAGCAATTCCAAAGATTCAATCTCCTTATGAGCATCATTGGCCGTGCTGATCATCAGGATCTTATACCCTTCCCGGTTCAGCACTTCACTGATGCCTTCCGCCACCCGGGAGCAGCTTTCGCTGGAAAGCTTCGGCAGGATCACGCCCACCAGCTTTGTCACCCTGGTGCGCACCGCACGGGCGGCAATATTGGGGGCATATCCCGTCTTTTCTATGGCCTCTTCAATCTTTTTTCTCTTGTCCTCGCTCAGGTAACCGTCGTTAAAATACCGGCTGACCGCCGATTTGGACACGCCCGCGATCTCTGCAAATTCCGAAATGTTCATCATAATATTATTCCGTCCCGTCCGCCTTTATAAACACAATGTGTCAAGAAACAGATGCTGTTTCTATCGTTCAGCATAACATAATACGGAAAAATATGAAACCGTTTTCATATTTTTTAACATTAATTTCATATTTTCATACGCACAAAAGAAAAAGGAGCTGCAAGAGCCCCTTTTTCGCCATTCTTATATTCCATACCTCTTACTTTGTCAGCGCCGTCCCGTTTACATAAAGCGTGTATCCGTTTGTGATCACATTAGACGCATCACCGTCAAAGGAAGTCACATAGCTATCCGCCGTCAGCGTCCAGGTACTGGCGCCATCCAGTTTTACTGCCACGGTACCGACCTGCGTTGATACACTTGCTCCGCCGGCATTTGTGATCGTTCCGGCAACGGAACCGGTAAATTGCGTCGCATTTGTCAGATTCAAGGTCAGTTCAGAATCGCTTCCCACAAGGATATCACCTGCAAGCTCCTGTCCGTCCGCATTTAACGTGGCAATATTCGAAGCGCCGCTCCATCCGTCATCACAGACAGAGAGAAGCACGTTTGCGGAATCTTCATTTACGATCTTTACACCGGAAAGATTGATCACTGCATTGGTGTTGGTCACATGAAACACATGCCCGCTTTTACTGGTCAGGGTGCCTCCCGTCATAGTAAAGGCTGACGTACCGCTGTCCGCATCTCCCGACATGGACTGGTAGATCATAATGGAATCCAGGAAAGTTGCATTTCCGTTGCATTTTGTGTTATTTGCCGTCAGATTACAATCCGTTAAGGTAATGGAATTTTTTCCCTCAATGCAGACACCCTCAGACAGATTGGAAACAAGCGTCGCATTTAAAACCGTGATATCCGCTGTAGAATAAATGGCCGGGGAGCCCAAACCGTTGGTGGTATAGGTACCGCCATCCACTGTCACCGTGCCGCCACCGCGGTCCGTACGGATTGCCGCGGAAGATCTGCCGCTTGTGGTAACTGTCAGGTTGCTCGCCCTGGTCACGCCGCCTCCCGTAGTCATGATACCGCCAGAGCCGTCTCCCGTAGTCGTGATCGTAGTATCAGAGATAATGACCGTGGTGCCGTCCCCGGATGCTCCGTTTTGACCGCCGTTCCCACCATAGGAGAATACACCGTTTGCCCCATCTGCGTCAGAGGTAATGGTTCCTCCGGTGATCGTTGCAGTCGATCCGTCTTTTACCAGAACAGCCGCGTTTAACCCGTAAAAATTACAATTATCGCCGCCATTGGAATCCCCTGTCTTGGTGACGGTAGGATTGGGAATCCGCTGCCGTAATTTCCACTGCCCCGGTATAATCGATGTCCGCGCTGCTGCTTCCTCCGCCAAATCCTCCGCCCATGCCGCCGTCGGGCGGATTTCCCGGAGCCTTACCGTCCGGTTTATCCGGCGGAGTCTGTCCGTTGCCGAATCCCGGTTGTTCCCCCGCGCCAGCCGTCTCTGTTATTCCATTCTCATCCGCTGTCCGGTTCGAAGCACTGTTGCTGTTCTGCCCACAGGCCGTCAGACTGATCGTAAGCGCCATGACTGCCGCTACAGTCATCCATTTTTTTATCTGTTTCTTCTTCATAAGAATCGCCTCCGTTTATTTGTTCTGGATCCTGTACGAAGTATAACAAAGCAAGCTTAAGTCAAACTTAAAAAATCTATTTTATTTAAATTGCGTCAGTTGATAACCCTCTCTTGTAATCCGCATGGTAACCGCCCCGGTCTGCGGCGTTCGCCAGATCCTGCTCTGCACGGCCGCCAGCCGCTCCAGAAGTTCCTCATGAGGGTGTCCGTAACGATTGTTTCTGCCGCAGGAGATGACGGTGTCTGTGGGCGTGATCTGTGCAAGCAGTTCTGTACTCGTAGTGCCTTTGCTGCCGTGATGCGGGCACTTCAGGATATCAATATCCGATATTTGATATGTTTTCAAAACCGCCAACAACCCCCGCTCTCCGCTTCCCTCCACATCACCGGTGAGCAGCACTGTTACATTCTGCTTCTCTTTCGGAGCCGTCACCGGGAAGGAAACCAAAAAGCATTCCGAATCGGCATTGCCGCCACCGGAACTGCCGCCGAGAGCGTTGCTGGAGGCTGCCTGCGGATGCAGACAAAGAAAAGTCACCGCTTCCCCACGGAACGTTTTGCTCTGCCACTCTACGCCGCTTTGTATCGTCGTCACTGCCGGCGGATCCGGCATCTGCCCGATTGCCTGAAACACCTCTCTGAATTCCTCCTGCAGGACATCTGTCGGCAGTTCGGGCAGCACCACCTGTCGGACACGGATATGCTCCTCCCCGCTCTTTGCAAGCAGCTCCACCAATCCGTTTATATGATCCGCGTCGCCGTGAGAGATAAAAACCGCATCAATTTCGGAGATACCGTAATATTTCAGGAATGGGATCAAAACCCGCTCCCCGATCCTGGTCCTGCTACTGCTGCCGCAATCAAAGAGATAAACCTCGCCGGAGGCAAGCTGCAGACACATACCGTCCCCCTGCCCCACATCCAGAAAAGTCATCCGGTTTTCCGGCAGCCGTGGGAGAGCCAGTATCCACACCGCAGCCGCCAGGCACAATAAGGTTCCTCTGATATCATACAGGAAGCAGTGGGATTGTTTGGAATGATGTTTCCTGCGCTCATCCCGAAGCAGCGGAATCCCCCACACCGCCAGCATCCAGATGAAATAATAAGCCATCACCTGCAACCCTCTCGGGCTGCCCGGATTCCACATGGGATGCGGCAGTTTTTCAAACAGCCGGCATACGCCTTCATACAGCCCCAGGATCAGAACATCCACCGTTCCTATGATCCCCAAGCCCGGGACCAGCATGGCCGCCAGTCCCGCCGCCAATACCACTCCCATAAACGGCAGGAGCAACAGGTTTAAAAACAGGGAATAAACCGGGATCTCATAGGAAAACCAAAGCTGTACCGGAAGGGTGGTCAACGTCACGGAGACGCCTGCCAGGAATCCCTGTTTCAAGATCTCCGCATATTTCCGCAAACGCCTGTCTCCGTTTTTCAATTCGGTAATTCCGGATCGCAAAACAGGCAGAAGCGCCCCTACCCCCAATACAGAGCAGAAGGACAACAGAAACCCCATGTGTCCGGTCCATGCCGGGTGCACACATACCATCCCCGCCGCCATCACCCCCAGCGCAGTGAGCATGTCGTAGGTTCTGCCCACAATATGTCCCAGCATTCGGATCAGATACATGCCGATGGCACGGCAGGCGGATATTCCGAACCCGGTCAGCATACCGTACAAAAAGAGCAGTCCTCCGCCTGCCAGCGCCGCAATCCACACAGGCACGCCCCATTTTCGCAGCCGATGATAAAAGCCCACTCCGATCAGCGTAATGTGCAGCCCGGAAATGCTCAGAATATGGAGAATACCGGCCTTCCGATACAACGTTTTGATCTCCGCATCCAGGTCGGATTTGTCCCCCAAAAGCATGGCCGTCAGCACGGAAGCTTCCTTCTCGGGAAAAACCTGATAAAGACGGCGCTCCCAGAATTGTCTGAGCCGATTGAGCCCTTCCCGCAGACCGGGCGCTTTCTCCTCCTGCGCCAGAAGCGTAATATTCTGCATTCTTCCCCCATAGTCCAAGGAATGATAATAGGACGCATAATCAAATTCGCCCGGGTTCCCGGCGGTGCCGTATTCCCGGAATTCGCCCTCCAGCAGCACCAGACTTCCCAACACAAGGGACGATGCGTGCTCATATTCGCACTCGAATTTTTTGTATTGCCCGCTATAAAATTGATGATCCGGATAATTCTGCCGCAGAACCGCAGCAGATGTCTGAATGATTTTATCTGATGGTAAATTAGAATGGGTTTCCCGCGGCAGCTTTCGCAGCCTGATCACAAAGGAGTCGTCCTCCCTGTCGATCACCTGACCATATAGGATCAGCCGGCTCTTATCCGGCGGCCCTGCTTCGGTCACAGGATACCGCCAGTGATACCATGCCACAAACAGCACCACGCAGAAAGACACCAAAAATAACGGTCTCCGCATATCTGTCTCCTATTTTTTCGGCGACGTCGTCACGTAATCAAGATTCCGCTCGTATACAGACTTCTCAAAACCGGCCGGGATCTCTCCGTTCACCAGAATCTGTACTTTATTCACATTGTTCAGCTCCACCAGCGAGTCCACGATGGAATAGATGGCAACCTCCGTGGACACATTGCCTGCCGGTTTCTGGAATCCTGCATCCAGATTCACGTAACATACGCCGTCCTGTGTCGTGACACCCAGAATTCTTGTCTCCGGATTCAGGGTGGGGTAGAGTCCCTCCACCTTGCCGCTGGGCCCGGCAATCAGTTCCTCCACAATAAACCGCTCCATGGGCATATTGGAGGAATAATACTTTTCGCGGTATGCACCGATAATATGATCTCCAGCGGAATTCGCAAAGTACAGCTTCACACGCGCCAGTTCATATGTGTTGATCTCATTCCCGTCATTGTCAATAAACAACTCTGCGCTCATCGCCCCCACCGCGTTACCGGTCCGGTCATAGAGCTGGGTACCCTCCACCGTAAACTGTACATACCGTACATTCGGTATCTGCGCCAGCGTCCTGACGATTGCAGCCCTCACCAGAACTTCCGTAGTCGGCGAAAGATTCCGATAGGCTTCATCCAGATCCAGATAGATCTTGTTGTCCACCATGCTGGCAGAAAGCACCTGGAATCCCAGAGAAAGCGGCGGTTTGTACTCGAGCCTTTCCGGCTGTGCAGCAAGCGCGTTCAGCAGTTCCTCCAGCATCTCCTCCTTCTCTGTAGCAGCCACAGAGTAGGGGTGCGCTTCCACCTTCGTCTCCTCATGATTCAGCATATAAACCTGAAAATGATTCTCTCCCGGCACCTCCTGCGCATCACAGCCTGAAAATATGCCGACACCCAGAATTGCCAGGAGCAATATCCATATTCGTCTCATTCTGTCTTATCTCCCAATTTTAAAACCCTGCCCTATGCTCAGCCCTGCTGCCCTGCAATATAGTTCAGCGGGATCTTCACGGTAAAGGTGGAACCTTCTCCCTCCACACTCTCCACCGTCAACGTTCCCTTATGCTGCAGCACGGCTCCCTTGGTGATCGCCAGCCCCAGACCGGTACCGCCGATCTCGCGGGAATGAGATTTGTCCACGCGGTAAAATCTTTCCGTAATATGCTCCAGCGCATCTTCCGGTATCCCGATTCCGGAATCGCTGACCTTGCAGGTAAAAAACTGATGGTCTGCATCCAGCTCCACCTTCACCCAGCCGTGATCCTTGTTGTATTTGATGGCATTCTCCACCAGATTGGTAATGATCAGGGTCAGCTTCACCTCATCCACCTCTGCCACCACGGAACGCATGCTTTCAAATACAACCTCCACATCCTTCTTGCGGGCAATAGGACGCAGTCGCTTCAGGATCAGTTCGACCAGCTCATTGATATTAAGCGAAACGATCGTCATGTCTTTCGATTTCTTGTCCTGCTTAACGAGCGCCAGCAGATCCGTAATGATACGGTTCTCCCGATCGATCTCCGAGACGATGTCCTCCATGAATTCGCGGTACAGTTCCGCCGGCGCATCCTTCTGTGTCAAAAGGGAATCCGCCAACACTTTCATAGAGGTCATGGGCGTCTTCAGTTCATGGGACACGTTTGCCACAAATTCCTGTCTGGATGCATCCAGGGTGCGCATTCGACGAAGCAGCTGATTGAACGCATCCACAATATGAATGGTCTCCACATAGTCCGGCACGGAAATACTCTCATCGCTGTAACCTGCCGTCACATCCTTGATGGCCTCCGTGATCCGGTTAAACGGTCTTGTCATCATGACGGACACAATGATCGCCAATGTGACCACCACCAGCGCTAACAGGGTCTCGATCAGGATCACACGACGGTTCAGCACCTCCATCATCGTCACAATACTGCTGTTGGAGATACTGGTAAGCATGACTCCTTTGATGCTGCCGTCACCGGCGGCGTTCGCCGTGGTATCGGTGATCGGTATGGTCATCTCGATATATCCGTGTTCCGAATCATAGTGGGAAATATTTTCGCCTTTGAAGCATTTGACAACTTCCTCCGAGATCATGATCTTGCCTTCACTGATCTCGTAGGTATCCAGTATGACTTTGAAATTGCTGTCGATGATCATGACCCGCCCCTCGTACAGGTTTGCCAGCATCTCCAGTTCCGCGTTGATCACCTCCGCGTTGGTCCGGAAAGCCTGCTCGTCAGAGCGGTAATTTGTAAGATAGTCATTGCTGATGAGGTGGTTCGCCACAATCTTTAACTGCCCCTGCACGGTAGTGATCCGATTCTCCACCGCACGGGCCTCGTAGTTCCGGACAATCCCCGCTCCCACGATAAAACCGGGAACGATCCCCATCACCAGCAACAAAAGAAAGATCTGCAGACGAAGACTTTTTACAGGCATCTTCTGCCGCAAGGTTTCCATTAGTTTATGTATTGCTTTCATAATTCATCCCGTTACTCATTCTGAAAATAGTATCCGACACCCCATTTGGTGTGCACATATTTCGGCTCACTGGGATTGCTCTCGATCTTCTCCCGCAGTCTTCTGATATGGACATCCACCGTACGCACATCTCCGGGATAATCCGCGCCCCATACCAGATTCAGCAGATTCTCCCTGCCGTATACCTTGTTGGGATTGTTCATCAGAAGCTCCAGCACTTCAAATTCCTTGGCGGTCAGGCTGATCTCTCTATCCTTTATGTACACCCGTCTGCCCTCACAATCCAAACGCATATCACCGCTCTCCAGATACCGTGAGCTCTCCTTGGGCGCCGCCTTTGATTCCACACGGCGCATGATCGCCTTGATGCGGGCCTTGACTTCCAGAATATTAAAGGGCTTTGTGATATAATCATCTGCGCCGTATTCCAGACCCAGGATCTTATCCATATCTTCCCCTTTTGCCGTAAGCATGATGATCGGCACACTGGAAAATTCCCGGATCTGCTGACACACTTCAAAACCAGTGAGTTTCGGCAGCATCACATCCAGAAGAATGATATTATACGCATTGTTTCTGGCGTACTCTACCGCTTCCTCACCGTCATATGCACAATCCACCTGGAAGCTGTCCTGCTCCAGACTGAACCGGATTCCCTTCACGATCAGCTTCTCATCGTCTACTACCAAAACCCTTTTTCCTGCCATATTCTCTCCTCATTTCACCGTGATCCGGTCTTTGATCTTTTCAAAGGCCCCTTCCTTGATCCCGGACACTTTCATGATCTCTTCCACCGTGGCAAACGCGCCGTTCTGCTTTCTATAGGCAATGATCGCTTCCGCCCTGGAAGTACCGATTCCCGGAAGGGTACACAATTGCGCCGCATCCGCAGTATTGATATTGATCCGCCCGTCGGACGACGCCTGGTCCGATCCAGTCAGCTCCCGCTCCTCTTCCGTGGGAAAATAAAGCTTCTGCCCATCGGTGAGCGGCTCCGCCAGATTGACCGCATTCCGGTCAGCCTCCGCCGCAAATCCTCCTGCGGCCTCCAGCGCGTCCCACGCCCGGCTCTCCGCCGGGAGCTCCACTACCTTGGGAGCTTGGACCGCCCCGCACACATATACATAGATCGTTGACTGTTCCGCTGTAGAAGTGGTGTCATCCGTAACATCAGACGCCGATTGTGCCAACAATGCGGAATTCGGCTGTGCGTCCCCCGGCAATGCTGGCACAGACAGTGCAGGCACAGGCAGTGCCTTATCCGCCTTACCGCACCCGGAAAGACAATAAAGTGCAAGCAGCAACATGCCAATCCATGCCCGTCTATATGATCTTATTTTCCAATCTCGCATCTTTCCTCTCCTTCCCGAAAATTCTGTCTCTTCGGTCCGTCAGAAGAAAATGCCTTTTAAAAATTTCCATAAATAGAAAAATTGCTGACATGGTTTATTTTAAGATATTCCCATGGGTTTTACAAGACGTAATCCAAAAAATTCAAAATTCTTAAGATATCCTTTTCTTACCATTTGAACAGGACAACACCCGCGATGGCAACTGCCATACCTACTACTTTACGCCAGTCCAACGGCTGTTTTTCCACGCCGAACCACCCGAACAATTCGATCACATACGCGATGATCAGCTGCGAGATCACGATGAACATGACCGCCTTCGCAGGTCCCAGCATATTCATGCTCTGAATGACCGTGTAGGTGATCAGCGCACCAATGGCGCCGCCCAACAGCATATATTTGGGCTCCACGGAAAACACTTTGGAAAAAGGACTTCTCTCCACACACATCCACGCTCCCAGGCAGACCATCAGCGCCGTGAACTGCACAAACGAGCTGGCACTCCATATGCCTGAACTTTTGGTAACCTGCGTGTTAAAAACGCCCTGCACACTCATCAGGGCTCCCGAAAGAATCGCAATCAAAAAACCGATCATAGTCTACATGCTCCTTTCCTGAAAATATCATTCATAGCATGCCCTATGATCGGTCTTCCTATTCCATCTGCTCCGCCAACTCGCCGAGCAGACTCTCCACGTCTTCCCCGTTCCAGACTTTTGTAAACAACACTTCCATCTGCATCCAGAAATTTCCGGTTTCCATCATTTTCGGCAATGCGACACTGTCTGCATACTCCTGTCTGAATACCTGCACCGCTTTTTGCTCCGCGTTCGTCCCAAGCTTTGCCGGCATCTTCCCGGTCCGGTCATATAAGCCTTCGACATAATCTCCCACCAGATAAGCGGCAAATTCATTTGCCAGCTCCTTCTCGCCGGAATAACCGTTGACTACAACACAGTTTGTCACAGCAAGAGACGCGCTGTCCAGTTCCTCACTGATCTTTGGCATCACGGCAAAACCATATTCGTATGCGAACGCACCTTCCTCCAGGGCTTTCTCCATGCGCTTTGCCGCGTCCGAGGTGACCACGGTAAACATGATCTTTCCCTCTATAAAATCCTGCATGACGGACTCATATGTGATTGTATCGGTCTCCATAGAAAAAAACTGGTTCAAAAGCTGATAGGTCTTGAGGCATTCCACCGCCTCCGGATTGTTGATATCGATCTGCTCTCTGTTATCTCCGTCCTCACCGCCTACGATCAGATAGCGGCCGGCAAACCAATAATTGTAAAAAATATCTGCCACGTCCCATTTCATGACGCCTTCCACATTTTCCGGCACATCAAAAGTGTTGGCAACATACAGCAGCTCATCCAGCGTTGTATACTCTGCATTTTGCAGACGCTCCTGCTCCTCGGGAGATACCAGCTCCTCCTCCGGCTGCGCTTCCCGCTTTGCGTCCTGCTGCTCTCCCCATTGATCCAGATAGCTTTTGTTATAGAGCAAAACGCTGGTATCAAAATAAAACGGGTATGCTATATTTTTCCCCTGATAAGTCACCGCATGTATGGCAGAATCCGGAAAATTTTGTGTATTACAGATGCTGCCCGCATCCTTTGTCTCGCTGGCCAGCCCCGCCAGATACGCCTTTTCCAGATTACTGCTGTCAAGCAGATACCCATCCGGTATCTGATCTGTGTGCAGGGACGCACGGTTGATCGCCTCTAAGTATTCTCCGTCCGAAGTCAGCACCGGGATCACGCGTACCCCTCTCTGTTCCCCGAAAGAGACCGCCGCGCCGTTCAGGAAGCTGGTCAGATTCTCATCCGTGTACCAGAAATAGATCGTCTCCTTTTTGGGGGAAAAGATACGTTCCGCATCCTGTGCTGCCTGGGTCTGTCCGGCGGGACGCACACTTCCTGTTCCGTAAACAACAGCCGCCGCAGTGCACAGCACTACGGCAACGACTGATAAAATTCTTTTTTTCCTATTCATAAAAATTCAAATCTCCTGTCAGACTGTACACCGCTCCGCCTGCCTACAGCAGTTCCGCAATACAGGTATCCAGAATCGCGATCATATCATCTACATTCTGCTCCGTGATGATCAGAGACGGCACAAAACGGATAATGTCCGCACCCGCATTGATGAGCAGCAGGCCTTTCTCCACGGCCTTGTTGATGATCGGTCCTACCGGGCGGTCAAACTTAAGCCCCTGCATGAGCCCGATGCCTCTGTGCTCGGTGATGCAGTCATACTTGTTCTTCAGCTCGCACAGGCGCTTCTCCAGATAAGGCGCCACCTGGTTCACGTGCTCCACGATCCGGTCCTGCTCATAAATGTCCAACACCTTATTGATGGCTGCGCAGGCAAGGGGATTTCCGCCGTAGGTGGTACCGTGGTCGCCGCTGGTCAGGGAATGCTGCGCCACGCGCTCCGTCATCATGAAAGCACCCACGGGCACCCCGCAGCCCAGAGCCTTGGCGCTGGTCATAATGTCCGGCTTGATCCCATAGCGCTGCCATGCATACATATAGCCGGTTCTGCCCATGCCGCACTGCACCTCATCGAAGATCAGCAGAATATCCTTTTCATCGCAGAGTGCGCGCACACTCTTTAAGAATTCTTCCGTGGCGGGCGTCAGTCCGCCCTCGCCCTGTACGGGCTCTAAAATAATGGCACAGGTCCTGTCCGTGACCAGATTTTTCACACTCTCAAAATCATTGAGTTCCGCGAAGTTCACGGTTCCAAACAGCGGCTCAAAAGGCTCTCTGTACTTGGGGTTTCCGGTCACAGCAAGGGCTCCTGCAGTTCTTCCGTGGAAGGAATGATTCATGGCAATGATCTCGTGATCCTGCTTTCCGTCCTTCAGCCAGGCGTATTTCTTGGCCGCTTTCAGCGCACCTTCCAGCGCCTCTGCACCGGAGTTGGTGAAGAACACCCGATCCATCCCGGAAACCTTTTTAATCTTCTTAGCCGCCTCGATGGCCGGCACATTATAATAATAGTTGGACGTGTGGATCAGCTTGTCGATCTGTGCCTTCAGCGCATCGTCATAGCCGGGATAGTGATAGCCCAGCGCAAACACAGCGATCCCTGCCACAAAATCCAGATATTTCTTACCCTCCATGTCGTAGAGGTATGTGCCCTCGCCACGATCCAGCACGATCTGGTAACGGTTGTAGGTGTGGAGCAGGGCAGCCTCCGCCTCGTCAATATAGGTTTTCATATCTGTTTTATTTTGTGCGTCACTCATGTTCCTTATCCTTCTTTCTAAAATAAATTGATCAAACCGCTTTCTCTTCTTCGCAGATATTGTATCACAAACAGTGGCACAACGAAACTATTTTTTTATTTTGTTGCAAAGGAAAGACCGGGGCTCATATATGAAGTCCCCGGTCTGCTGCTTTGGATATTATTCCTGCTCTTTCCTGCGTCCCCAAACCACAGAGCCGCCTACAGAGAGCCCTGCCGCAACGATCATCATCCAGAGTACATAGTTGGGAAGTACATCGCCCGTCTTGGGTGATCTGGGTGCTTCCGTGACCACAGGTGCAGGTGCGGGCACGATCTCCTCCTCATCGTCATCCTCTTCGTCCCAATGCGCTACGAGGGTGATGTCACCGGTCACTGCGGTATCGAAGTCCCACTTTGTATTTGTTCCCTCAATGTACCAGCCTTCAAAATCATAGCCGTCCCGTTTCGGATCTGCGGGCTTTACGACCTTCGCGCCGGTCTCCACGATCACCTGCTCGATATTGCTCTGGCTGCCTGCCTTTTCATCACCGGTGGCATCGTCAAAGGTCACCTGATAAGATGCCGCGGTGGTGTATGCTACAGTGTAGGTAGAAAAGTATCTTGCGTAAATATAGATCACACCGCTCTTGCCGCTGCCTGACACATAGAAGGTGCCGTCCCTGTAGCTGCCTGCCGCCGGCCTGCTGTTTAACTTCGTGAACCGGCTCACCGCGCCGTTATGCTCGCGAATTATGATGGGATTGTACTTACCGGTCAGGTCATAGCCCACCGCGATCTCCAGCACACGGTTCACATCTGAGATCTCCTGTGCCGCGCCACCGTTCACGCTCTTGGTCACGGTAATGTCCAGATACTCCTGGGAGAGATCACTGTTTGCCACGCCGCCGAACGCTTTGGCAATAGAATCCTTGATCTTAGTCAGGCCAGCCGTACCCAGCTCTTTCTCGACCGTTTCTTCGCTCTCCAGCTTTACTTCCATCTTCACTTCCACGGTGGCTTCGGGCTGTGCCTCAGTGAATTCTTCGAGGGCAGGTACCTCCACAGTTTCCACTGCGGTCTCTTCCACATCTTCACTCTCCACCACTACCTGAGTCACCTTCCTTGCGGATACAAGATCGATAATAAGCTTATAATCCGCATAATTAGGACTTGTGATGGTGAGGATCATCTGTCCGGTCGATCCGCTCTCACTTTCCATCACATTAAAACTGAACTCCGTTCCGATCATTTCTCCAACAGTGATATAGTCAGCAAGCTCACCGGTCAGTTCAATCTTTGCACCACCCGGCGTACCATCTGCTGCTTCCGTCTGTGCCAAAGCTGCATCAGTTACCAGATATTCTTTTAGATCAATGATCTTATTCTGTACACCTGCACAAGAAACCTCAACCGGTACGGCTATCGTCTTAACTTCCACTGCTGCCTTTGAGATCGTCAGGTTTGCTCCTGTGTAGCTGATGGTATAATTACTGTTCGACCTAAGGGTACCCTGTTGGATTTCGTAGACTCCGACATTTTCACCTTCCGTCCTGCCCAATGTTCCGGTGATGACTGTCTCTGCCACATCTTCATACGCCAGTCCTGTTACGGTGTATGTCAATGCAGGATCACTGCTGCCGTAAGGTTTTTCCTTTGCATCTGCTGTCACGTTCAGTACAGCAGGCATGATCTTAAAGGTCGTTTCCGCGCCCGCCGCATTGTAAAGCCCCGTTGCAGCATAGGATACAACCGCCTTGTATGTACCGACAAGTACAGGCTTTGTTTCACTTGTAGTACGGTCCGCTTCGGCAATCTCCGCGCCTGCAGCATCTGCGATCATAGTATAAGTAACCGCGGGGGCAGCTCCTGCGTTGGTACTGCTGCTTGTGACAACCGTCAGACCTCTTCCATACACTACATCTGCCACCGTGATACCGGCTACTCCGTCTGCCCTGCCTACAGTCAATTTTGCTTGCCCAGTTGTCTCTTTGACATATTCCTTTGCTTCTGTGTCTGTTACCCCCTTTGCAATGGTCGCCCGGATAGTGAACAAACCGGCCTTCGTGATGGTGAGCTGATCGCCCGCAATGGTTCCTGCTCCTGCCGCAATGCTCTCATCGGCATTTGCTACGATCTCATAGGTGCTGATAGCTACACCTTCCTCCACGCTAAAGAGCTGTGACAGGTCATAGGTCTTGCCCTCCTCAAAGACTGCGCTCTTTTCGCTGCCTGAAATCTCTGCCTCTCTTCTAGTGATGGTAAATGTCTCCACCGTTTCGTTTCCTGCCTTATCCACTGCCTTGATCGTATAACTTCCAAGGTCTGATAATGCACTCTCTCCGGCAAGCAGAGTCTGCTCCACCGCTGTATCCTTGTGATAGATTTCATTTTCGGCAGTCTCACCCTCCGGTATAAAGGTGATCACTACGCTCTTCAGATAATCATCAGATGCTGTCCATGTAACCGACTTATTGTATTCCTGTTTCACGGAACTGCCTGCCACCTCGACCACAGGCTTCACCGCATCCAGCACGATCCCTTCGGATGATGCATAATTTACATTCCCGGCATTGTCCACTGCCTTCGCATAGACAATGTACTTGGCTTCCGGATCTTTGCTGAAGCTTCCGCCGTTTTTAATCTCCGTCCAATCATCCCCTGCAAGGGTTACCAGCTCCTCCACCGTCGAAACTGAGGTGCCGGAGGTGATGTAGTACACTTTATCCACGCCGCTCCCCGCATCCGCCGCAGTGACCGTAACGGTTTCTGTCCGATTGAAGAATAGTCCGAAGGATACCGTGTTCAGAAAACTCTTAAAGGTACTTGTCTCTACTTTGATCTCTATGTCAGGTGCTTTGTCATCCGTAATCTCCCACGCCTGCTTGGCGCCACCTGTATAATTCCCCTTACCGGTCACAAGGATCTCGTAAGTTCCGTAATCTGCACTGCTCAGAGTGGAAGTTGTGTCTACCGTATAATCCTGCCCTGCCGTCAGAGTGATCCCGCCGTCCTTTACCGTGATCACCGGCGTCTTTGCCTCACCGTCATGCACATAGGAGGTGTCTGCCAACATGAGCATCCCATCCATGAGCGCCTTAGGGCTGATAGTAAATGTTACCATCTGTTGATCTGCTTTGATCTGATAATTTCCGGCATCTGTTCCCGCAAGTACGGCTGTTGCGGTATAAGAAGGAGTCACCGCCGTATTTGCATTCGTCTGCTCTCCGCTTACGATCACAGTTACGTCATCACCCTCTGCCAAACTTCCTGTCTCGGTCGCAGCGCTCGGTTTCTGTGCCGTCTGGTTATAAGTCAAATCCTGATCAGACCAATCGATCCCAATCTCTTTCTTTCCAACGGAAACCGTTATATGTACCGGCATAGTATTGTTATGATTGCTATCGCCGACAGCCATATACCACACATGGTAAGTCCCGCTCGTCTTAACCGCTGGTATCGCCGTGCTCCATTTCTTATTCGCTGATTCCGAGGTGCCGTCAAAGTCTGCTACCCCATCAGCCTCGCCCAACGCATAATACATGGTACCGTCCGCTGTATTTCCGGCATTCACAAGCTCCTGCGCAGCACCTGTATACGTCAGTGTCTTTGCAGTCGGTACGGCAGTAATGACAGAATCCGCCTTATCGATCGTCAAGAATGCTCCTGTGTATGTGATGCTGTAATTGGTCCCTGCGCTCAAAGTGCCCTGCGATATCTCATATTGACCGATATTTTCGCCGCTCTCGCGAGACAATTGTCCTGAGAACGCATCGCCCTCTGCCAATCCCTCATAAGTAAATGTCAGTTCCGGATCAGATGTCCCATAGGTCTTGGACTGTGCATCTGCAACGACCGCCAGTTCCTTGCGCTGAATGGTGACCACTGCCTGTGCCGCTTCCGTATCCGTATGGTTGCTGTCACCCGCAGCCTTATAGTACACCGTATAAGTACCGGCATTGACCGCAGCCGGAACAGATACACTGTATGCCTCCGCCGCCGGTGCAGTTTCACTGTCTGCTGCCAGCGCATACATCATCGTGCCGCCATTTGCAGTCCCTTCGTTTACAAGTGCCTGCGCGGCACCGGTGTAGGTCAATGTCTTAGCCGTCGGCGCTGTTGTCACGGAGGCATCTGCCTTTGTGATCGTCAGATTCGCGCCAATGTATGTGATGCTGTAATTATCTCCTGCCGTAAGAGTCCCCTGCGTGATCGGATAAGCTCCCACATTCTCACCTGCCGTCCTGGAAAGGGCTCCCGTAATGCTGTCTCCCTCCACCAGACCTGCACTTGTGTAAGTGAACGCCGGATCCTCCCCGCCATACCCTTTGCTCTTTGCATCCGCTGTGACAGTAAGTGTCTTCGCAAGTATGGTCACGGTCACAGTCTGTGCTTCTTTATCATTGTGGTTGCTGTCACCGGTCACTTTATAATAAACCGTATGCTGTCCGGCATTCTTTGCCGTGGGAATAGTCTCGCTGTAGGTCACACCGTCCGTGCTGTAAACAAGCGCACCGCCTGTGGGCGTTCCTGCCGTTACCAGAGCCTGTGCCGTTCCGTCATAGGTCAGCGCGTTGGCTGTAGGTGCCGTGGTGTCGGCATTTGCCTTGTTGATGGTCAGAAGCGCCGCTGTATAACTGATCACATAGTTGGCGCCTGCCGTCAGTGTCCCCTGGCCAATCTCATAAGTCCCGACATTCTCGCCCGCTGCCCTGGTGAGTGCTCCAGTCACGCTGTCTCCCGCCACCAGTCCTTCTGTCGTATAGGTGAGTGCCGGGTCAGCCTCGCCATAGGTCTTGGACTGTGCATCTGCCGTAACGGTCAGCGCTTTCGTATTGATGGTCACCGTTGCCGAACCGGTAACCGTCGTGTAGTTGTCGGCCGCCACCTGATAATACACCGTATAGGTACCCGCATCCGTATAGGTCGGATTCGCCGTCAGATCATAGGTTCCCTCCGTCGTGCCATAGGTCACCACTGCACCCGATGCAGGTGCCGTCACATCAACCGTGATGCCGTGCCCCTCTCCATCATAGGTACCTGTATATCCTGCCACCGTCATACGGATCGTTGCCGGGCTGATCGTGAAATCCGTGGTGGCTGTCGCAATGTTATAATTCTGTGTCTGTGCCACAACAGCCCGCACCGTGTAGTCCCCAACTGTAGAAGGCTTCACTGACGTATAAGTACTGTCTTCTGCTCCCTTTACTTTATAACTGTAGGTCACAGCTCCGTCCCCTGCATTTCCCTCCACAGAAGGAATGGATGCATCTGTACCATAGGTCCAGCCGGACATAGTAACTACAAGAGAAAGATCCGCCCTGCTTACGGTAAATGTACCTGTTTCGTATGTCACACGATAATTCCCCTGTGTAGCTTCGCCGCCCGGAGTAATGGTATATTCTCCGGCATCCTCTCCTGTCGCACGCGCGATCGTATAGTTGACTGTATCATTGCCAACCAACCCCGTCACGGTCGCACTGAGAGCAGGATCATCTTCTCCGTAAGTCTTGCCTGCATCATTTGCTTTTACGGTAACCGTCTTGGCCGTAACTTCAAGGGTTCCGTTTACATAAGTGATGTCATAATCAGCCGTCACATCCACATCACCATTCCTGATCTCCGCGGCGCTTGGCACATTATTAGCGGAGCCCACATTTGTCTGACTGCCGGTGATGGTGACACTTGCGATACTGTCTCCAGTCGCCAAGGCAGTATTGGTATAACTGTCCTTTGTCAATGCGCTGCCATCATAAATCTTCGTATCACTGTCTGCCGTGATGGTGATAGGTTTCTGCGTCACCTCCAGAGTACCGTTCGCATAAGTGATAGCATAGCTTGCCGTCACATCCTCGTTATTGCTGTTCTTAATGACTGCCGCACTGGGCACATTGCTGCTTGTACCAACATACAGCTGACTACCTGTCACGGTGACACTCTCAATGCTGTCGCCTTCCGCCAGTGTGGTCGCAGTAAATCCACTCTGCGTCAGTGCTGTCCCGTCGTAGACTTTGCTCGCATTTGATGCCGTAATGGTAACCGCTTTTGCATTTATGGTGAGCGTTCCGTTTCCAATGGTCACGAGATAGTTACCGACTTCGGTCGCGCTTTCAGTCGATACCGCTACGCCATCAACCGTTGCGATCACATTGGGCTGCGTTCCCACCTTGGTGATAGTACTGCCTTCCGTCATCACCACGGTAAAGACATGGCTGTCTCCTGCCTCCAAATCCGAAGCTGTAAAACCGCTTTCAGTCAACGCGGTTCCGTCATATGTCTTGCTCGCGCCACTGGCGGTAATGGTCACCGCTTTTCTGTCAACCGTCAGCGTTCCCTTCCCATAAGTAATCTGATAGTTTGCGGTCACATCTACGCCACTGCCGTTATTATTCTTGATCACTGCACCACTGGCCGTATTATCGCTGCTGCCAGCCGCTGTCTGGCTACCGGAAATAGTCACTTCCTCCAAGGCATCCCCCGTCGCCAGAGCAGTCTTCGTTGCATCGCCGGTATAAATCACGGCATAAGTATTCCTGGTCAATGCCGTCCCATCGTAGGTTTTCGTGTCACTGCCCGCCGTGATGGTGATGGGGCGAGCCGTAATATCAGCGGTAGTCGTCGTATTGAAAGCCGTCAGATGATAGTTATCTGCCAGACCATTCGTGCCGTTCACCAATGCAGCATCTGTAATCGATACCGTCTTTCCTTCTCCCACGTTAGCATCGGAAAACGTTCCGGTAACCGTTATAGCCAGATCTTCACCAGCAACCAAGCCTGTAAAGCTCACACTGCCATAATTCATCTCAGCAACAGCCGTACCGTCATAAACCTTGTCAAATGCACGAATGCCTGTTACCGTTACGTCTTTCGCCGTAATGTCTGCCGTTGCGGTAGCCGTACAACTATTCAGCAGATAATTTCCAACGGAATCCCCGGCAAGGGCAAACCCTGAAAACGTCACCGTTTTGCCGGTTCCTACGTTGGCATCGCTAAACTCAGCGGTACCGTTCTGGATCCGAAGGTCATCGCCCGTAACGACCGTATCCGCAGCCGCAAACGAGGCATTGGCTGCCGCGCTGGACGTCCCGTCATAGACCTTATCCGCCGTAGTGATCGTGATGTCAACCGGTTTCTTATTGACACGTAGCGTACCGTTCACATAGTGAATATTATAGTTATTACTTGTATATCCTGAAGGAATGATTGCAAAATTATTGTAGGTCTCGCTACCGACGGCATTCACGTCACCGCCCTGAGAGTAAGTATAAGAAAAAGTCAACGTACCGCTCAAAACCGTCGCGGTCTCATCTCCCTGAAAACCATCATAAGTCACACCCGCATTTGCCGGAGCATCACCATAGCTTATGGTTTTTGCGTTTGCCGTAACCGTCAATGCCGCCTTGGAAATGGTCACACGCAAACAAACAGGGTCGCTGTCATGATAATTTGTGCCATCTCCTACAGCCTTATACCAAACATAGTAATCGCCTGCATCTTTTCCGGTCAGGGCCGTATAATCTGTGACATAACCCGAAGCAGGCGCTGTGGTATCATTCGTGCCAAGGGCATATGCCATGGAACCGTTCGCTGCGGCACCGGCGGTGGCAAGCAGCGACTGATCCGCGCCATTATAGGTCAAAGTGGCAGCGCGCGGAACGGTGGTTACCGTCGCGGTACCGGGTTCAAAGGGATAGGCAATGTCGCTCGTTGCAATGTTATAATTTCCATAACCTGTCGTGCCCGTGCCTGTCAGTTTATCTTGAATGTTCACTTCATGGTCGACTCCATTCGTGGCCACCTTATATTCTGTTGTCGGGATTATATTCCCCAGAGCATCCCGCAACGTCACCGTAGGCGTCACACCGTTGGGAACCGTAACCGGCAAAAATTCGACATTGCAATTTTCCAGATGATCCGGGTCAAATGTAGGATTAATGTTCTGGCGGGCAATGGTAAAATCCGCAGAAGCAGATTTCCCCAAATAATTATCCGTCTGCGCAATCGTGACCGTAACCTTATAATCTCCCGCATTCGTCGGAACAATGGGGCTGTCGTAGTCAGCCGTTCCGGTGTGGTTTGTATAGCGGATCGTTTCTCCACCATTACCTGTGTTACCGGTAACAACAGGCGCATTAGCCGTATAGCCATACGTCCAGCCTGTGATGGTAATGGAAGGCGTGATCGGCGCTCTTTCGATGGTAAAGTCAGCAGTGGCCGTACCGCCGTTATAGTTCGCTGTTTCCGCAACAACTGCCTTAACTGTATAAGTTCCCGCAGCACTCGGCTTCGTGCTGTCATAGGTACTATCAGCGGCTCCCCTGACCTTATATGTATATGTTACGCTTCCATTGCCAGAGTTCCCACTGATACTGGGGTTGCTTGCCGTTCCGCCATAGGTCCAGTCCTCCATAGTGACGGAAGGCGTGATTGACGCTTTGCCTACTGTTACTGTAACTGTAGAATCCTTTGTACCGCTGTTATAATTGCCATTTCCTGCTGCTGTTGCCCTCACTACTACGGTATATGTACCGACAGGGGTATTGGCTGCAATTGTAAGTGTAGTTCCGTTGATCAAAAAAAATGATACATCAGCACTTGAGCTGTTTTTCTGACTGTTGATCGCGTAAGACACAGTACCCTGCCCACCTGATGCAGCAGTAAGTGTCGCTGTCTGAGACGCTGTGTTATATATTTTACTTACTGATTGAGTAGCGGTAAAACTTAACGGGTTAGTCGTTTTGCTTATAGTAACGGTAACTGTTGAATCCTTCGTGCCACCGTTATAATTGCCATTACCTGCGGCAGATGCGCGTATTGCGACAGTATAAGTACCTACCGGTGTGTTTGCTGCTGCTGTCAGTACCCTTGTAGTTGCATTGAAAGAAAAATAACTGACGGTTGTTGTGCCGTTCTTCTGGGACAACAATGAATAAGTAACCGTACCCTGTGCGTTTGATGCTTCATTTAAAGTCTTAGTCTGAGCTGTCGTCGAATAATTAAAGCTCCATGTCTGATCAGCATAAGTTATCGGGTTTGTAGCTTTACTGATTGTAAAGTTTGTCGTAGCCGTTCCACTGTTATAACTTGTCGTTGCAGCTATATTCGCCTTAACAGTGTATGTACCAGGAGTGCTGGGTTTTGTGCTGGTGTATGTGGAATCAGCAGCCGTGCTTACTTTATATTGATAAGTTGCAGTCCCATTCCCAGGATTCCCACTTACGGACGGATTGCTTGCGGTATTGCCATATGTCCATCCCGACATGGTGACAGATGGAGATATATTTGCTTTTGTTATTGAAAAATCAACTTCCTGAGAACGTGAATTATAGGAATTATCACCCGAATATGTCACTTTTACATGATATGAACCAACATTGATAGGTGCTGTTGAAGTTGTTCCGGTAATACCATCTCCTGAGTATGCGAGAGTAAGATTTCCTTTTGTTGTTCCTGATAATGTATAACCTGCAACACTGCTTCCTGTGTAAGTGGAATTCACAGCGCTTATAGTCCATGTCTGGTCAGCTTTGACATATGCTCTGTAAAAATAATAATCCTCACTCGCATATCCGACTCTCCACGCATTATAGTTACTTCCCAAACTAAAATTGTTATCTTTAAGATGTAGCGTTCCATCGGCATCAATAGTGGCTGTAAAATTACTGGTAGCAGAATAAGAGCCTAAACTGTTTGTTTCACCGTCATAAACACTGGAATATACACAATTATATTTTCCTCCACTAGTTTTGGGAATAGTTATACTGTACGTTGATGAACCATCTATCTTATAAGTTGCTCCAGTAGAAATGTTAGAGCTAACTTGTGCATCCGTCACCGTAATCTCATACTCCACCCCGTCAATGGTGACCTTCATCCACTCATTGGTATGAAACGCCTGATGTGCTGTAACCATCCACTCCCCGCTCTCATCGGACGCGGAAAAGAGCGTGCTGTCGCTTACCTCAACAGCAGTTGCGGTGCCGGTGAGACCTACATAATCCAAAATATCTGCCAGTGCCACGGTGGTATCACCATTCATGACATACTGCTTCTGCTCATAAGTGAATTCTACGGTATAAAACGAGAATCCATCAGTTTCAACCGTAGCGGTAGTGGCTTCCCCGGTTTCTTCCGTGATTTCCTGCGTTACGTTCAGCGCTTCCGCTTCCAGCTCGCCGGTCTGTTCGTTCTCACTGACATGATATACATTGGTATGCAGATTCTCATCCGCCACTTCCGCCAACGCAAAAGAAACCTTGACCTTACTGCCGTCCGTGGGTTGGATCTCATTCCCATCCGCATCCAGAACCGTAATGTCAAAGGTGTAAGAAACTGCGACATTGACATTTGTGTCACGCTCTGCTCCCACAGCTTCTTCTACTTTTCCCCGCTCCCATACCGCAACTTTTTTCACGGAAAGAGCTGCGCCCTCGGGGAACACGCCCTCGGGAGCAGACACCGTTACGGCAACGCCGTCTATGACCACGGTATCCGGCTCAAACGCCGGCATGGAGACTTCTGCCGGCTGCTTTTCTATGCCTGCCTCCGGTATAACCGATACAGAAGCTTCTGCATCAGCCGGGGGAACCGTTTCACTTTCCGTAGACTTCGGAACAACCTCTTCTTCTGTCCCAGCTTCCGCCTCTGACGATATGCTCTCCTGCACAGCTTCGGTTTCCGTCTCTACGGATCCCGACTCTGCTGTCTCTGCAGCTTCTGTTTCTTCCGTCTCTGCAGTTTCCGTCCCTGTTGTCTCTGCATCCGCTGATTCAACCGTTTCAGACGCCGTTTCCGATATTTCTTCGTCAACGGTTCCTGCAGGCTCCTCCTCGGTAAGCGACACAGAATCCTCCGCCGCCAAAGCCTGAAGTGGGATCATGTTGAAGACCATCAACCAAGCCATCATGATCGCTAATGCCTTTTTCACCTTGAGTTTCATAATATTTCTCTCCTTGTATAATAAGCCTATTTCCCGGATATACAGGCTCCGAGGTTATTTCTGCGGTATAGAGAAATCAGTTCAAAAGTATCGCTTCGTGGTTAATCCCTCTATACGGTTAATAGTTCCCTGTATGTAAAGCCAAGAACTTCCGGACTCTTTTGAATGAGACTGACTGTCTCCCGATACTATCCTATATGAAATGAGAGCAGATCTCCCTTTCACCTTATCCTGCCACAAAACTGTAACATAAAAGCCACCGGATCAGGGGTACACGAAATCCCCGATATCCGATGGCTATCCTCTCTTTATACCATATTTATTTTCAACCGAAAAAAGAGCGCAGTTATGGCTTGGCTTGGCTTGGCTTGGCTTGGCTTGGCTTGGCTTGGCTTGGCTTGGCTTGGCTTGGCTTGGCTAAGTATATTCCGTTCCTGCATAACTGTCAACTCCTCTTTAAATTCTTTCATATTTTTTCATGTGGCATAAAATACATATATAGTGTATCAAAAACCCATTGAATTTTCAACTTATTTTTGAGGATGTCCCCCATACATCCATTTTTTTCAAATGTTTTCTCTCATATTCCGCACTGATGGCAAATGCCATGTCTGTGTATTTCTCCTCACAGATATTGATAATGACATCGTCGCGCTCTATAACAAGGTCTATCTGTGCCTCTCGCTTTTTCACTCATGAACAATTCTGTTTCCCGTAGTGAAAACGGACACAGAAATATGTATCATTATCTCCAATTAAAATCAATATCTGCTTTATATTTGGAGATTTTTGTAATTTTTCTGATTTTTCTCCAAATATAATGGAGCAATGCCATATGGCACTGCTCCTGCATAAATGTTTGCATAGCGCAATAGACTATGCGTGCTGGTTCTCGCTGTCCTCATTGGCAACAATGGCCGTTCCCACACCTTTATCGGTGAAAATTTCCAAAAGCAGGCAGTGGGGAATCCGTCCGTCCAGGATATGAACGCGGTTTACGCCGTTGCGGATGGCCGAGGTGCAATTGGACAGTTTGGGCAGCATGCCGCCGCCGATAAATCCGCCGTTAATGAGTTCATCTGCCTGGTCTGCCGTCAGTCGGGAGATGAAGGAGGACTTGTCGTTAATGTCTTTGTAAAGGCCCTCGATATCGGTCAGAAATACCAGTTTGTCCGCGCCCACAGCCTTTGCCACCGCACATGCTGCGTCATCGGCGTTGATGTTGTAGGTCTGGAAATTATCGTCCAGACCAATGGGGGACACGATGGGCAGGAAGTCTTTCTCCAAAAGGTCATATAAAACCTTGGGGTCCACATCAGTGATATCCCCCACATAACCGATGTCCTGTCCATCGGAATATTTCTTCTGTACCTTGAGCAGACCGCCGTCCTTGCCGCTCAAGCCCACTGCTTTCACGCCCAGCTCCTGAACCATGGACACGAGCTGTTTGTTCACCTTGCCCAGCACCATCTCGGCGATCTCCATGGTCTCGCCATCGGTCACGCGCAGACCGTTCACAAACTTCGCCTCTTTGCCGACCTTGCCGACCCAGCGGCTGATCTCCTTACCGCCGCCGTGTACGATGATGGGCTTGAAGCCGACCAGCTTCAAGAGGGTCACATCCTTGATGACGTTTTTCTGCAATTCCTCGTTGCTCATGGCGCTGCCGCCGTATTTGACCACAATGATCTTGCGGTTGAATTTCTGAATATAGGGAAGCGCCTCGATGAGGACTTCCGCTTTCTGCAAAACCTGCTGCATATCTTTTTCCATGATGATTCTCCTTTTTATGAGCTTCCTTCTTACTTTTTATGAGCGGTAGTCCGCGTTGATCTTCACGTAATCGTAGGTGAGGTCGCAGCCCCATGCGGTGGCTTCCTCTCCGCCCTCGTGCATGTCCACAAAGACGATCACTTCGTCGGCCTCCATGATCTTCCTGGCAAGCTCCTCGTCAAACACGATAGGCGTGCCTCTGTCGAACACCTGCAGTCTGCCGAATTTACTCTCGAAAAAGAGCTCTACATCATTTTGGTCAAACTGTGCGCCGGAGTATCCCATAGCGCAAAGAAACCGTCCGAAGTTGGCGTCACAGCCGTAGATGGCAGCCTTGGAGAGGTTGGAACCCACGATGGCGCGGGATAAGGTTCTCGCATCCGCCTTGGACTTGGCATTGACCACCTTCGCCTCGAAGAGCTTGCTGGCGCCTTCGCCATCTCCTGCCATCCTGCGGGCCAGATATCTGCACACAGTAAGCAGCGCTTCGTAGAAGGTGTGGTACGCCTCGCCTTTATCTGCAATCGTCTTGTTCTCCGCCAGACCGTTTGCCATGATCAGCAGAGTGTCGTTGGTGGAGGTGTCGCCGTCCACGGTGATCATATTAAAGGTATCCTTGATCACGTTGCTGAGCGCCTCCTGCAGCAACGCTTTCTCGATGGAAAGGTCTGTGGTAAGGAACCCCAGCATGGTGCACATATTAGGGTGGATCATGCCGGAGCCCTTGCTCATCCCGCCTAAGGTCACGGTCTTGCCCTCTATCTCAAAGGTTACCGCAATCTCTTTGTTGATGGTGTCGGTGGTCATGATGGCCTTGGAGGCAGCGGTTCCAGCCTCTATGGTGTGTGCCAGAGTCTTGCTCATCTTCTCCACGCCGTTTACCAGCTTGTCCACGGGAAGCTGCATACCGATCACGCCGGTGGAGGCAACCGCCACGCTCCCCACAGGCACGCCCAAGCTTTTCTCCACTGCTTTGGCAGTGGCTTCACAGGCATCCCAGCCCTCCTGTCCGGTACAGGCATTGGCAATACCGGAATTAACTACAACCGCCTGCATCTTGGCACCGGAATACACTTGTTTCTGATCCCACTGGACACAGGCTGCCTTCACCACATTGCTGGTAAAGGTTCCCGCACACTCGCAGGGGATCTCGGAATAAACCATTGCCATGTCGGTGCGGTCTTTGTATTTGATGCCCGCCTCGCAGCATGCCGCCTGAAAGCCCTTTGCGGCGGTGACGCCGCCCTCGATCTGTTTGATCTTGCTGTTTGCATTTGTCTCTGTGCTCATTATTTTACCCCTCACTTTTGATCTGTTTGATTTCCATGATATGTTTTATTTTACGCATCCATTGCCCGTATCAGCGATTGAATGCCGTGATATTCGCCTCGTTCAGGGTGAAATCATAGTAGTTCAAGTCTTCTCTCTTCGTCCAGCCGATGCAGTTCCAGAACGCATTACCGATATCATTGACCGTAAAGGCGATGAGGCTCACCTTGTTGATCTGCTCCGCCTTCAGAGCATTCATGCAGTAGACCACCATGGCCTTTCCAATGCCGAGTCTGCGGTAATCCTCCCGCACGCACACATGGTACAGGCAGCCGCGTCTGCCGTCATGGCCGCAGAGAATGCCGCCCACGATGGAACCATCCTCCGCCACCGCCACCACGCTGGTCTCGGGATTGCGCTTCAGGAAGCGCTCTACGCCCTCGCGGGAGTCATCAATGCTGCGGATGCCAAAGCCCTTGATGGTCATCCACAAAGCGCGCAGACCGTCGTAGTCTTCCTTTGTCATTTTTTTGATGGTATATGTCTTGTCACTCATGTATTTCTCC